>Ga0224506_10002229_pt1 | contig 13291 bp, 7 predicted proteins | sample SF_Jan12_sed_USG_2_FD_169108 | JGI IMG/M metagenome (GOLD analysis project Ga0224506, IMG submission 169108) | Sediment microbial communities from San Francisco Bay, California, United States - SF_Jan12_sed_USGS_8_1 | ecosystem: Environmental > Aquatic > Marine > Sediment | place: USA... | reverse complement strand
GGATTTGCGCTTATCTGTGTTATTGGCGCCGCTACCATAAACACGCTTGAAACTAGCAAAACAAGTATGAAAGTTGACACTAACTTGTTCTTCATTTTCTCCCTTCCCTCTAAAATATGATTAATTTCCACTCATTTAAGGCTTCTGTAACTTATCTCTATACGATTCTACTGTCCAGTTGAGACATATTCTACATTCTTTAATAGAATCAAAAACAATAGAGGGTTAAAGCGTTGTTTTTAACTCTTAAGATCTTTAAAGTTACACACGCATTAGTAGCGGTTACACGTAAATTTCTCCAAAGTCCTTGGCAACCAACGCTATGTCCAGTATATCTATGATGCCGTCTTTGTTCACGTCCGCGTTTTCGTTCCAGTCTGGGCTTTCCAGATTGGAGCCGTACGCTTTTGCTGCTATTGCGATGTCAACAATATTGACTTCGCCGTTGGCATCTAGGTCTGATGGTGCTATGATCATCACTGTATTCACGATGTATACATTGTCTGAGGCATCTGTTTCGTCTGGAACTAGATGTGCTTGAACAGACACGCTGTACAATCCTGGATTTTCATTGGAGGTGTTCCAAGAGTACACGGAAGTGAATTCGGCTCCTGACGCAATCGTGACGTTTTCAGAGTGAAACATTGCTGGTTCCAGATGTTGAGGTGCAGTCCAAACATTGGAACTGTTCTGACCATACGATATTACAACGTTTTCTTTAACGCTTCCATAATTCTTAAATGTACAGTTGATCTCTAGAAGTTTGCCCATCTTAAGTTTAAGGCTGGACACGTTCGCATTCAAAACTGCAATGTTATGGGTTGGAAATGGAGGCCCAAAACAGTGGACTGTCCCATTTAGAGATCCCACGAAGACATGTTCGTATATAACAATGGGGGAAGAAACTATGGGGGCTCCAATGGTATATCTCCAGACTTTCTCGCCAGTTTCCTCATCTAGACAGTAGAGATTTCCATTAGAAGACCCGATGTATACTAGTCCGTTCATTGTGATTGTTGGGGCTGATAGGTAGTTCACACCGTTGACATACTCCCATCGAATAAGACCTGTGTATTCGTCAAAGCAATAGATTCTCGCGTCTCTGCATCCAACGATAACCAGTTTTTTGACGCTGTCAACTGCTGGCGAAGTAAACCAGCCTCCCGACCTAAAGCTCCATACAAGATTTCCACTATTTTGTTCCAGTGCAAGAACTTTGTCATCATTTTGGGATCCAACAAAAACTAGGCCATCTGCAACAGCCGGCGACGAAATTACAGCCCAGTCTGTTACATATTTCCATATCAATTTTCCAGTTAACATGTCAACAGCATACACATGGGGGGACGTGATGAATATCATGTTGTCCGCAATCGCAGGAGAAGAAAGTTTTTCACCGCCAACATAGGTAGTCCATAGGAGGTTTCCTTCAAATTTGCTCAAGCAGTGAAGATATCTATCGGAGCATCCTACAAAGATCATGTCGTCAAATATGGCTGGTGAAGAATATACGGCTGCTCCTTCTGGAACCTCATATACCCACCTTACAAGGCCAGTGTAAGAGTCAAGCGCGTAAACCTTGCCCGGTTCCTCGGTGCCGAAAAAGACTAGTCCGTCTATGACAGCGGGCGATGAGGAGATGGAGCTGTTTGTTATAAACATCCAGATAATCTGGCCGGTTGTCATGTCTAACGCGTAGAACTTACCGCCCAAGGTGCCAACAAAAACCATTCCTTCAGCGACTGCTAGGGATGTTGTTACTGAATCGTTAAGATTTGACACCCAGAGTATGCTGGGTTGTTCCGGACCCTTTGCTGGTGCGAATCCTTCTCGGCTGAGAGATCGGCGATATATGCGATGTTCGAACTTAGAATAGTCGTAGCGGCTAGATGCTGACAATACTGAACGTGGCGTGCATTCTTTGGAGTTACCTGGAAATGGCTTTGATTCTTCGTATTGGACAATAGGTATTTCGCCTCCCGTCACGCCGTAACTGGCCCAAGGATTCTGGTTGTAGGGCGCTTGAGTTTTCGGGTTTGTTTGGTTGGCAGCGAACCACATGGTTGTTTCAGAAGCGAATTGGAAAATTTCGTTGGCAGACCTCCAACCGTCCTTGTTGATGTCGGTTGCGTTCAAGATTCCGCCAACAATCCCTAAGGGTCCGAAGCGAGTTCCATTTCTAAACGATGCGGCTTCATGACCTGTGAACCATCCCCCATATTTTGGTTCTGGATCTTGCGAGGATATCCATCTGTTAGCTGTTTCAATCGGATTGCATGCTGTCAAAATGATTTTTCCAGGCTGTTCCAGCTTAGAGAGATATCCTCCGCTGTAACACGTGTCAAGAATCGTCAACATACGACTTGAATTGCTTCCATTCGGTTGTAAGACTTGGTTGAGTTCCCAGTCATAGACGGGCTTGTCTAGCGCCATGTAGCAGGACGAGGTACCATTCGTCACTGCTTTGTTGGTTTCTCCCACATAGTAGAGAATTCGAATAGAGAACGTGTGATTTTCCATGGGCAGTCCCGGGTTAAGGAACATGGAGATTTCCTTCATCACGTTGGCTCTGGTCACATTTCCCCTGTAGAATGGTTGGCACTCAGGGTCAATGTTATGAAACGGAACGTTTGAGAGAAGATGGATACGGTTGAAGAACTGGACTTCTTCGGATACTGTGCCATTTTGCCAGTTGTTGAAAAGCCTTAAAGTCTTTATTAAATGCTGAGCAGACTTCAAGGAGACCTGATTCGCGTATTGCTCAATGGCTAAAAGCATGAAGGTTACGTTCTCAACACGCTGGTGGCTATTCTGTAAGATTACCCCCGAGTTCTCATCAAGTCTAGGCTCAAGCCTCTGAAAGCCAAGCATAGAAGTCAAAACCAACAGAAAAGTCAGAACGCCAGCCATAATCTCATTATTCAAGATATTCACTGTATTATCTGCTCTTCTGAAGTATTTCAAAATTATGGAAGATTTCTCTAGTAATCTTTTCCATAAATTTCGTTGCTAGCATCTACGCCAGCGCGTGCTCTAAGTGCATAGAAGTGATCACGTATCTAGTTTCTTATCTCATCAAAACCGTTTTTGAAGTTGATCTCGTTTCTGCCTAATGCTAATTGAATGAAACGCATGAGGAGTAAAAAAGATAAAAAGAGGGGGGAACTCAGGTTTTTTTCATTAGCAAGACGTAAGCTGCGATGACGATTGCGATTATGGCTATAACAATGGATGCCCACACTATTTCTGTAGGTGCTGGTTCACCTTGCGGGCCTTGCGGTCCCTCCTCGCCCTCCTGTCCTTCGGGTCCTTGCGGTCCCTCCTCGCCCTCCTGTCCTTCGGGTCCTTGCGGTCCCTCCTCGCCCTCCTGTCCTTCGGGTCCTTCCGGTCCTTCTGGTCCTGTCATATCGACCACGGTGAACATTGCGCTTGCCTTGTTTCCTTCCTGATCGGTTGATGTAACGTTGTAGAGTCCGGGATCGGTTGGGTTTAGCACTGTAATTATAGCTGTGAAGTTGCCGCTTGAATCTGTGGTTAATGGACTTGGAACCGTGGTTATGGGTTTTCCATCCCACGTGATGGTTATTTTGGAGTTGGCCGTGAACCTACCGCCTATTATGGTTGTTGCCGCAAATCCAGTGTCGGGTACCAAAGCTAGGTAGGGACCAACCTCGTAGTAGCCATGGCTTATCGTGTGGGGAATCGAGTCAATGTTGACGTCGATCAGTAGAGTGTCATTTAGTTGCAGGGGGCATGAGGATTCCGGCTTCCAAGGAAGGTACGTGGCGTTAAAGGTAATGGTAGCTAGCGTGCCATCGCCTTCTGGAAATGGTTCCACAGATGCTCCGGTTTCGTTGGGAAGTATCAAAATGCCGACCAGTCCGTAGTCATATTCTACATGGCTTGTAAACCATGTTCCGTAAGGGGCAAACTGTCGTAGGAATGATCCTTCAATGATCCAGTCCTCCTTTGTCTCTAGAAGAGTGGTATTGTAATGTAGCTTAAACTGCGCGCCGATAAGCCTCCAATCGCGGTCCAAGTTCTCGATATCTATGTTTACATCGAAAGTCTCGCCTATGTGAGTAGCTACATAGAGATCCGGCGTTACTGTAACGCCGGGGAAGCTGAGGGGGGTAATTTCGTAGTAACCATTTTCAGAGTTGTGAGCAATCTCTGCTTCGTCGACATCGAGGAGCATGGTGTCTGTGAGCTCAAGGATGCATGAAGCCTCAGGCTCAGGCTCTATGAGACGGTGGGTAGCCTTGAAGGTTATCGTGGCTAGGGTTCCGCTTCCCTCGGGAAACACTGTAGGAGGAATCAAGGCAAACTGGACGTATAGAGTGAAGCTGATGACATAATCCTCTTCCTGAAGCCACCAGAAATATACGTCATCGGGGTCTAGCCCGGCTGCCTCGGCCCAGTTCTTGAAGAAGCCGCCCTCAGTTACATTTAGAACCTCTAAGATGGTTGTGTTATACTTAAGTTTCCATTCGACACCGATGAGGTGCAGATCCTCTGTCACATTTTTGATGTTCACGTTAATGTAAAAAATCTCATCTAGATGTGTGGCTAGGTATGTTGATGGGGATACCTGAATTGTTGGCGTTTCGTCTGAAGCAAATGACGGTGACGTTCCCGCCATTATTGTGCTCATCGCTAGTGCAAGTGTGAGTAGCAATGCCGTTTTACTGATTATAGTTCTAGAAGTTTTTTCCATTTTTACACCTTACGTTATGTACTCCGCATTAGTATTTGAAATTTACTGTGTTCGAATATGTTTTTGGAATCCACTTTTGGAGACTGCTAGGCAGATTGGCGTGCGCTTTGTTTCTAGGCTGGCAAAACATCCTTGACATGCAGCCTCTATGCCAAGAAGGAGAGAGCATTATCTGATGCTTTTCGGAAAGAGACATGAGAATTAGGTGTTGAGATTAATGAAAAAGGGAGGGTGACTGATGATGATTGACTGTTTATCTTTTGATGGTGGCAGCATGTGGCCACTTTTGAGACTTTGCAGTCTTGCTGAGAATTGCAGCTGCGAGAGTTGCTATGATAAGCAGTAGCGCAAGAAACAATGGTTGAAATTCTGGTATCACAGTGACACTGCCGTGTTCCAGTGTACTGTCAATGTATTCAAGGTCGAAGTCTAACAGGTATGTGTTTTCATCATCAAATTCCAGATCGGATGTGCCCGCGATTTTGCCGATAAACGTTATATCACATAGAGTTCCATTGCCACTGAATAGGTCCTCTTCATAATAGAGTGTAGCCCCGAACAACACGTAGTCTTCTTCTATCATTGCAGAAACTGGTACGAATTGTTTTCCGGAAAAGACGTGACCCGCTGAGTAAGCAGCACCTGTGCAATTTAGTATAGCAGCATCGAAGTATATTTTCACTTGCCAACCGAACATACCTTCGACATTCTTGATGGTGATGTTGACGGTGAAAGGTTCTGTGGGAAGAGGATCCCCCACTGTGATCGTTTCAGGGTCAACACTTATTATTGCTGACGATGCCATCGTGCTTCCATGTGATACAGACATGCTTGCAAAAATCAACAGAAATGTTACCATACAGATTATCGCTGTTTTCTTTCTATTCGAGATATTCTTCCACAAGTTTCCATCAGCTCCTAGCTAACAACTTTCATTCGTATAGATATTTTAATCTTTCTAAAACCTTTCTGTCGTGAACATGATCTGAGGACATTCGGAGAAGAAACTTTTCGAAAAATCAGGACAGTGAACAACAATCAGAATACTCTTCCAAAGTTCATTGCGATGAGCACCATGTCTATCACGCTTACAACGCCATCGTTGTCCAAGTCACTTCTAGGGTTCCATCTTGTGTGTCCAGTGTAGGAACCGAAGGCTTTCGCGGCTTCAGCCACGTCCTGTATGTCAACCTTCTTGTCACCGTCGGTGTCACCAAACATGCTGATTATTACTATGCCGTCAACGTAGAGGTTGTTGTCCGTGCTTATTTCCCCTAGAACTTCATGTGCGTATGCCTTTACGGTGTAATTTACGTAAAGTGGCAGGTCGGTAGTGTTCCAACGGAATTTTACGGTGGCGTTGGAGTCAGGATCCAAGTCTGTGATTGGTTGAGTCCCAATCAGAGTGTCGTCGTAGTGGGTGCTCAGGTCAAAAGTCTCGGTCGTGTCTCCCTCGTTTCTGACGACAACTGTTATGTTGATTATGCAAATATGCTCTCTGAATTTTTCGTATGCGTGAGTGCGCGACAGAATAACATCCACAATGGCTAGGTCTCTTACCGCCAGATTGCGGAAGTAACCATCAGAAACGTCGTGGCTGATTGGCTCACCTAGTTGGTCAACTAGGTTGGTGTCGTAGAGATCTAAGACGCTCTCTCCTAACGCTAGGACTTGAAACGTAATATTCACTAGAGTTGCTGGAGGATAAGTTGTGATTGGTTCAGCCGGGGAGTAATGTGTCACGTTGACCCATATCATGCCTGCAGCGTTGTCTATCGAATGTTCTGCAATGAAGTTGGTTTCGTTCTCGAATGGACTTACAATAACGTCTACACCATCTAAAACACTAGTGTTGTATCCCAGTTTGAATTCGTACCCGTAGAGATTTTCAACCTCTGAAATAGTCACGTTGATGGTGAAATTTTGGTTGGGAACAAGTGTGGGGTCACCTATGCTTGCTGGGTGCACACGAAGCTTAGCTGGTGATGGTGCGGGTTCGTTGCTGAAGTAGCCGTCAATGATCTCGTGGGAGATGTCATCTATGTCGGGGTCTGCAAGTATGGTTTCAGTGAGATCCAAGGCGCAACTACCTATGCTTGTTACATTAAAGGTTACTGTTACTAGGGTTCCCGCGCCTGTCTTTCCAGCGGCGTCTCCCTGCAGCGTTGCTGCCACCAGCACGTAGCCGTCTTCCTGGTAGATCCCGCTTGCGGGCACCAGGTAGATCGGCATCTCTCCGTCTGCCGGAGTTAAGAAGTGGCCTTCAGGAAGCGCCCAAGCAGTCGCTTTAAGAAGCGTGTTGTCATAGAAGAGCTTAAACTCGTAGGCATACAGGCCTGGATCTGCAACGTCAGAGACACTTATATTGATAGTGAACGGGTTATCTGGAGTTAATGACAAGTCGATGATCTCTGCGGGATCCACATAGATTGTGGTCTGTGCGGCAGAGACAATTTTGATGGTTGCTATACCTGTTATGATAAGTGTCGCCGCGAGAACCAAACCTAGTGTTATTGTTCTGATTTTCTTATACAACTTCTCTCTTCTCCTCTTTCAGCAGGAAAAATGAGGAGTTGGATGATTTAAGATTTATGCAGTTTTGTTATAGAGGTTAAGGTAATTTTACATCAGCTTTTAGGAAATGACACAGTTGATGTTCAGAAAACTGATTTTGATGGTGATCTAGGCTTCCTTGATGGTTGACAAAAAAGGGGGATGGACGAGTGTGTTTTGGTTTGACGTCCTAAGGTTCTGTTAACTGCCGAAGTTCTTTGCAATCGTGACTACGTCGAGGATGTTTATGCTTTTGTCTCGCACCAAATCCGCAAAGGGATCCCATCTTGGGTGTCCAGGATAAGATCCGTAAGCCTTCGCGAATATTCCGATATCGAGTATGTCCACTTTGCCATCCATGTTTAGGTCTCCGGGCTTGATTGGCATCTGGTAACCGCCGTGTTCTAGATGGTGGTAGGGGATGACATTTTCGTCTATGTCAAGTAGCAGCACGAACTCTTCGTCAAGCAGCAAGTCGCATGTCGCCCTCCCTGTTTCAGGCTTGTAAGTGGCGTTGAAGGTTATGGTTGCCAGGGTTCCGCTTCCTTCGGGAAACACTGTAGGAGGATTCTCAACAAACTCGGCGTATATGGTGAAGCTGACGGCATAATCATCTTCCTGAAGCCACCAGAAGAATACGTCATCGGGGTTCAGTCCGGCTGTCTCGGCCCAGTTCTTGAAGAAGCCGCCTTCAGTTACGTCTGTCACCGAGAGTAGTGTGGTATTGAAATAAAGCCTCCACTGGACGGCAATGAGCCTTATCTCTTCTTCAACCTCGTTGATCATTATCGCAACAGCGACTTCATCGCCTACTTCTCCAGCTCCAGCGATCGAGGGTTCTACGCTGAGATAGACTGATGGTTTGGGTGGCGAAAACTCGTAATAACCGTGCTCAGGAGTGACTACGATATCTTCTATCTCTGGATCGGCGAACACGAGTTCTCGAAGCTCTAGGTCACATGACACTGCTTCTGTTGGCGAAGGAGCCTGTGTGATCTCGAAGGTTACTGTCGCCATGGTTCCCGCGCCTGTCTTTCCGACGGCGTCTCCCTGCAATGTTATCGCCACCAGCACGTAGCCGTCTTCCTGGTAGATCCCGCTTGCAGGCACCAGGTAAATCGGCATCTCTCCCTCCGCAGGAGTTAAGAAGTGGCCTTCAGGAAGCGCCCAAGCAGTCGCTTTAAGAAGCGTGTTGTCATATTTTAGCTTAAACTCGTACGCGTACAGGCCTGGATCAACAAAGTCTGCAACGTTAACGTTAACGGTGAAGTTGTCGCCCACTGATGTGTCTTCTGTGGAAAACATGTTTAGTTCTGGTTCAACAGAAATTGTTGGCTCTGGTGCGGCATAGGCTTGGAACATTGGGATGTTCATGAGAAGCAATCCGAGGATAATCACGCATAGAAAACCTGTTATTTTCCTGTTCATTCCTGTTTCTCCTCTCTCCTTTCATCAACAGAGATGTTAATGTTTTGGAAATTTAAAGATTCCGGAACTATCTTCTATATAGACGCACCAGATCTGATTTGACAGTGGTCTCCAGTTTCAATTGGAAGCCGCCATAAGAAAAATTGGGATTAGGCTTTTGTTGACCGGAGTTGGTTAGGTTCTGGTTTTCCCGTAGTCTTTTGCTACCTTGGCGATGTCTAAAATGTCTATGATGCCGTTGCCGGTCACGTCCGCTTTTGGGTTCCAGTTTGCGTCGCCAGGCTCCGAACCGTAGGCTTTTGCCGCTTTTGCTATATCTAATATGTCTATCTCGCCGTTTCTGTCTATGTCTGTGAACAGCCAAACAACATCGAATGTGGTTGTGGCTAAGGTTTGGTAATAGCTTGCATAAACTGTGTGGTCTCCCAGTGCAGGGGTGCTGCGGAGTTTGAAGGCTAGTTCATAGGTTCCTTCAGAACTTGTGGATTCTGAGCTGGAAAAACCATCGTTACTTGATAGGCTTACGCCGTCTGTGATTGTAAAGTTTACGGCTTCCTCGCCGCAGTAAGCTATTCCTTTTTCTCTTGGCCACTTGTTGTAGGCGTTGGCAAATGCATATGCGACTCCAGTTGAGGCTTCTGACGGGATTGGTATTGAGGTTAAATACGTGAATTCTCTGTCAGGCCCTACTGGTGTTCCGACCCAAGCTATTCCGAAGGAGACTTGGTTTGAGTCGTGCAGATTGATTGTTACTGTCACATATCTCTCTGATACTGTGTCTAGGTTTTTCACAGTTACCTTGAAGTAGGCTAGGCTGCCTTTCATGAATGTGTTTCTTGGGGTTCCCGTCTGGTCGCATGAGATAAGTTCGGTTATGTCTATGGACCATGATGAAGGTGTGGTTCCTGTTGAGCGAGTTCTAATTGAAACTATGTTGTTTTGTGCATCGTTTACTTGTATGGCTATCAATGCGTTTGCAACGGGTGTTCCGTCACGCTTTAAATCTCCATAAATATGAACAGGCTCGTCAGAACCATAGATTTGCTTATCCGTACTTACAGTAACTTGAACATCCGGAACAGCATAAACAACAACATTGAAGATACTGAGCATTAGGAAAAGAATCACAAAAATAAGGGGGGTAGGGCTTTTCAAGCCCTCACTTCCTTTTCTGTATCCAAACGTCTTCTAGGCCTTCGGGACAGTACGCTACTCCTGGAAAGTCTGTGAGCAAGTTTATGTGTATAGTTGCAACGCCGGAGTAAGCCGCTGACGAAATTGTTATTCCGTTCATCACTACACTCACTAGTTCAGGATATTCTGTTAAGATATTAGCTATGCGTTCCATCCACTGTCCGCCTATGGTCTGAACGAACTCTTTTAGATCTCCTTGACTGAATCCTGACTCAGTGATCATTGACGTGTTCAGCAATTGCGTGGCAACAGGTTGCCTAAGTTCATCGGTCACAGTGATGTACAACAGCAGATCATTGTCTGTTATGGGATTTCCGCTTGCATCAAGCAGTAACATGTTCATAATGTCTCTTGGATCTTGCATGCAAATCCTCGTCAAAGTAGCATTCGTGCCCATTGTCTCGCCTTTGTAAGCTGTTTCAGGCGCTTCAATTTCTGCTACCTCCACCAGCCAGCCCATAAGGAAGTACAATGTATCAGAAATTACTGTTCCAGCGAGATCCACACTTGCCTCAACAGTCCACAGCCCAAAGTAGCCCTCTGAACTTGGTAGCGAATACTCGAAGACTGCAATACCGTCCTCTTGAGTGAAAGTGGTTGCGTAAAATGTTTGACTGTTTGGTGCTATTATCGCGTAGGAAACAGGCTTGCCAGGAACAACGTCACCGTGATATGTTACATTTCCTAGGAGGTGCACAACTCCTTGTGGTGGGAATGCGTCACTAGCAGCGCCTGGACCTTGTCCATTCCATGGATACGGATATTGAGTCATCAGATCAAGAAAGCCTGCGAAAGGCGGAATCGCTCTTGATATTGTGTATTTGCATATTCCTTCTATTTCTGTTTTTGTTGTGTCGTATGGTATTTGTGTGGCTTCTGTGTTCGCCAGTATTATTTCGTCCAGGTAAATGTCACTTGTTAATTCAAGTTCGTCATGCTGGTCTATTGCTTTGAAGGTTACTATTGCAAGGTCTCCTGGTGCTCCGTAGTCTGTTGTGTCTGGGAATGGTCCCGGCCAAGTTCCGTTTTCCACGGGCAGTATCATTACGCCGACGATTCCGTAGCCTGATGTTGGGTCTTCTTCAACATAATATTGGAACCATGTGTCTGTTCCGGCCAGACCAGCGAAGTGCTTCATGAAGCCAGCTTCCTTTATAGTCGTCAGCTCCAGCATCGTCAGGTTGTAGCGAATCTTGAACTCTGCTCCCACCATCTTCAAGTCACCTTTCAACTCGTTTATGAACACTGTCAAGTCGAACTCTTCATTCAAAGCTTTGGCTGCATACGTGTCGGGTTCTATTGAAAGCCATGGCGGTAAAGGTATAACGTATGTACCGCTCTCGTGGTCCCTCGTCTCTATCGGGTTTGTTTGATCGTTAATTATCAAGACGTCAGTTAGCTCTAGGTCGCATGAACCTGGTGAATAGATAGCGTTAAAGGTTATCGTTGCTAATGTTCCACTTCCCTCTGGAAATACGCCGGTGAAGCCCGGTTCGAATGGGTCTAAGTAAAGTGTGAAGCTGATGATATAATCCGCTTCCACTATTGCATAGAAGTATGTATCTCCGAATTGCTTGAGGAAGTCACCTTCACTTACATTACCCAGAACTTCTAGTATGGCTGTGTCGTAGATGAGTTTCCACTGGAATCCAACAGCCTGCCAGTCGGCAGCAAGATCCTGAATGGTAATGTCAACAACAATCTCATCGCCGACCTCTTCGGCTGAGGAAGTTTCAGGCAAAACCTTAAGATAAGGCAACGGCGGCCTTGGCGCAGAGTACTCGTAGTAGCCATTCACCCCAGTCACTTCGACGTCGTTTATGTCCGGATCAGCGAACACGAGTTCTCGAAGCTCTAGGTCACATGACAATACTCCAGCTGGCGGAGGAGCCTGTGTGATATTGAAGGTTACTGTTGCCAGGGTTCCAGCGCCTGTCTTTCCAGCGGCGTCTCCCTGCAATGTTATCGCCACCAGCACGTAGCCGCCTTCCTGGTAGATCCCGCTTGCAGGCACCAGGTAGATCGGCATCTCTCCGTCTGCCGGAGTTAAGAAGTGGCCTTCAGGAAGCGCCCAAGCAGTAGCTTCTAAGAGCGTGTTGTCATAGAATAGCTTGAACTCGTACGCGTAGATGCCTGGATCTACAAAGTCTGCAACGTTAACGTTAACAGTGAAGTTGTCGCCGACGGCACGGTAGTTTGGTTGAATAGGATCTGAAGAAAATTCGTTCGTTGCTGGGTCCACGAAAATTGTTCCAGCTGGGGCAGCAAAGCTCAATAGCATCATATTCGAGCCTAGAATGAGCATCAAAGCCAAACAAAAGGGCAGTATCTTCTTTTTATTCATATGTCATTCTCCCTTCTCCTTCTGCAGTAATAGGAATTGTATTTTCGTAATTTAAGCCTTCTGGAATTATCTTCTACATCAAAAGCTGAACAATCCTTTACATATTTAACCCAAGAGTAAAGAATTGATTGACAAAATCTTGGAAGTCAATTCTTACACGCAAATTCACTTGCGTTTGTAAACTCTTCAAGAAACAAATCATTAGGTTAACAGGCTTTTCAGAGCATTCACCAAAAAATGGGGGTGGGAAACCGGCTCTTTGGGTGTCTACTTTTCGAATGTCTTCTGTCCAACCGCGCGCGCAGTTATGGATGCTACATGTCTCAGATGCAGGTCTGAAGTCGCCATCAAAAACGCAAGCCGGGTTCCACCTAAAGTGTACAAGCATGGTTCCGAGTACTTTGGCTACTCTTGCTGCGTCTAGGTCACCGATGCATGTGCTGATGTTTTTGTCTTATTGCTAGAACTGGGCCTAAGCTTTGTTTGGGGTAATGATTGGAGAAAAATATAGCTATGTCCGCAGCTTACCAGCCTCTACGTTTCATGTAGAGAACGAAGATAACAAACGCCACTACGAGTATTAATACTAGATCGTAGCGTGCTATCGGTAATCCTTCATAATGATGTGGAACAGCCAATAAGCTATACGCCGCTGGATGGATTTTGTGGGGTTCTGAAGTGACGCTGAAATGTGATTTTTCCTGCCATTCCATTGTTGAGGCAATAATTACACTTGAAATGACAATAACTCTGCCTTCAGAGTCATAATAACTGCAGTAAACCCTTGGACCTATGGCCTTTCCCCACTCAATGTTTAAAACTTCCCCCTCAACAATGTAATATCCACGGTCGTCTGTTTCATTGGAATCGTCTACTATTCTAAGTTCGTTTATTGGGTCCGCGGTTGTATTTTTATACGTGAACGTTAGTGTGTAGTCCGTTGGTGGTTCCTCGTGGGGTTGCCAGTAAATGAAAAACGGCGATGTGACCCCAGGCTTCATTATTTCCATTACCGGATGACCCGTCGTTTCTCCGATCGTGTTGCTGTTTACATC
>Ga0224506_10002228_pt1 | contig 13292 bp, 14 predicted proteins | sample SF_Jan12_sed_USG_2_FD_169108 | JGI IMG/M metagenome (GOLD analysis project Ga0224506, IMG submission 169108) | Sediment microbial communities from San Francisco Bay, California, United States - SF_Jan12_sed_USGS_8_1 | ecosystem: Environmental > Aquatic > Marine > Sediment | place: USA... | reverse complement strand
ATCAAGCGTGGTGCCGGTGCCGACGATACCGAGAACTACGATGAGGTGCGTTACGAAGGGTACGGCCCCAAGGGGGTCGCGGTGATGGTCGAGACCCTCACCGATAACCGCAACCGTACTGTGGCCGAGGTGCGTCATGCCTTTAGCAAGGCCGGTGGCAATCTGGGTACCGATGGCTCCGTCTCCTACCTGTTTACCAAGACAGGTATGCTTAGTTACGAACCCGGAGCTGATGAAGATGCGCTGATGGAAGCGGCTCTGGAGGCGGGAGCAGAGGATGTGGTGACGCATGAAGACGGTAGCATCGATGTGATCACCGCACCCGAGGTGTTTACCGATATTAAGGAGGCGATGATCGCCGCTGGTCACGATCCTGCCATGGCTGACATCACCATGAAGCCCGCCACTACGGTGGAGCTGGAGCTGGAAGACGCCGAAAAGGTCATGCGTCTGGTGGACATGCTGGAAGACCTGGACGACGTGCAGGACGTCTACTCTAACGCCGACTTCTCTGAAGAGGTCATGTCGCAGCTTTAATCGGTAACCCACTCTATGACACGTATCCTCGGTATCGACCCCGGCTCCAGACTTACCGGTTTTGGCATCATCGATATCGACGGTAATCGCAGTGCCTATGTTACCAGTGGCTGCATCCGTATCAAGGCCGAGACCCTGCCGGAAAAGCTCAAGATCATCTTCGAAGGCATCACCGAGCTCATCGAGGTAAACAGACCCGATGAGGTCTCCATCGAAAACGTTTTCATGCATCGCAATGCCGCCTCGGCGCTGAAACTTGGGCAGGCACGCGGCGCCGCCATCACTGCGGCGGTGATGCAATCCCTTCGCGTCGCCGAATACAGTCCCTCGGAGATAAAGCAGAGCATCGCCGGCAAAGGCAATGCCACTAAAGAACAGATCCAGCACATGGTGGTGGCGCTACTACAACTGCCCGGTACCCCGCAGGAAGACGCCGCCGATGCCCTCGCCATCGCATTAACCCATCACCACTTCAGCCAGACCCGCAACTACCTGAAAGATGTTTAAGAGCAAGAGCCTTCAACGCAAAGAACGCAGAGACGCAGAGAACGCAAAGTAGAGCACGAATGGTCATCAGCATTCCGTCATTCAGGGTGCAATGCAATCACTGATTTGGTCATCTCGACTAAACATCATCTATCTTTAGCAGCAGAAGTTTGTCTTTCTTTGTGTTCTCTGCGTTAGGCTTTTAAATCACTGCTGATAGAGGCGCACGTCGCGTTGTGGGAAGGGGATGGTGATGCCGTGGGCCTTAAAGGTCTTCCACATTGCCAGATTGATGTCCGAGCGTACGCTGCCGGTACCCTGTTCCGGATCGTTCATCCAGAGGCGCAGTTCCAGATCGATACCACTGTCACCAAAGCCCATCAGTCGTGCCACCGCTTCGGGATCCTTTAACACCCGTTCATGGCTATTGGCGGCCTGAACCATCAGCATCATGGCCTGTTCCGGGTCATCGTTATAGCTGATCTGTACCGGCAGCTTGAGCCGTACATTGCGGTCGCTATAACTCCAGTTGATCACCTCCGAGGTGATCAGATTTTCATTCGGTATCAGCCGTTCCACACCATCACGATCCTTGACCACCACATAGCGGGCACGTAGCGCCGCCACCCAGCCGAAGCTGTCACCCACGCTGATCACATCACCGGGACGGATGGAGCGATCAAACAACAGAATAAAGCCGCTGATGAAGTTGCTGGCGATACGTTGCAGACCAAAGCCCAGCCCCACACCCAGGGCACCGCCGAATACCGCCAGCGCGGTAAGATCGATACCGATGGTATCCAGGGCGATAAGGAAGGCGAGGATGATCAGCACCATGCGCACGCTCTTGGCCAGACCCACCTTCATACTACCGCTCAGGCTGTGGGTGTTTTGCAGTTGTTTCTCCAGTAGCGTCGAGAGCCAGATGGCGAGGACCATAAAGAAGGCCACTGAGGTGATCAGTTTGAACACCGACAGCAGCGAGATGCGGTTCTCACCGGTGCTGATGGCGATACTGTCCAGACCTTCCAGCATCGGTGCCAACCAGCCCAGCAGGTGTAGCGCCACGCCCACCCATATCATGGTGGCGAAGCTATTCTCCCAGGTCTTCAGTGAAGGGCTGGACGGGAAGCCTTTGCGCAACAGGTAGACGGTGATACGGATGATCGCCAGCGAGAGGATCAGCGAGGTGACCACCTTGAGCAGCTCACTATGTTGGCCCAGTCCCTCCAGCAAGGCGCGGCCGAGGGCGGTAATAATGACAAAGCTGATGGGGAAGAGTAGACGGCTACTGCCACCCAGAGCGGTACGCCGTATGCCGGTGTAGGTCTTATGGGCCTGTTGCAGGCGCTGACCCCAGGTACGATGTATCAGCGAGGCGCTTAGGGCGGCAACGACGATGATGGTCATCTGTATCCAGCCCGCAGGCTGGGTAAAGAGCGAGGCAAATTGCAGTAGCACGGCATACAGAGGATCGGTGGATGGCATCAAAAGCTCCTTTTAGATAGCCCAAGTCTACAACGCCGAGGACAGCTATGTCATCGGACGGTTACCAGGATTAAGATCAAGAGCCTTCAATACTGTAGAACCGCTGCGCGTTTCATTCAGTACTTTTTCGCTTCGCTCAGATCGCGCAAAGGGCGCAGAGACGTAAAGGGCGCAAAGAAAAGATTAAAGATTGCTATGGTCAAGATGGTACGTTTAGTAGAAAGAGTACGAAATAATTACGTAGCACAAATCTACCAAAGTGTTTTTACTAGAATATTTCTTTCTCTGCGATCTTTGCGTCTCTGCGTTGAGATCTTTTGCTCTTGTAGTGTATTGATGCAGTATCACGCCATCGCAGTTAGAATGGGGAAAATATCAATATGGAGCCATTATGATAGGTCGCTTGCAGGGTATCCTGATCGAAAAACAGCCGCCTTCCTTGCTGATCGACGTCAATGGTGTCGGTTATGAGGTGGACGCACCCATGAGTACCTTCTACAACCTGCCTGCGGTGGGCGAGAAGCTCAGCCTGCATACCCATCTGCTGGTGCGTGAAGACGCGCAGTTGCTCTACGGCTTTTATACCCAAACCGAACGCGCCATGTTTCGCAGCCTGATTAAGGTCAGCGGTGTCGGTGCCAAGGTGGCACTGGCGATCCTCTCCGGCATCTCTGCGGGCGATTTTGTTCGCTGTGTGCAGGAAGACGATACCGCCTCGCTGGTGAAGCTGCCGGGCATCGGCAAGAAGACCGCCGAGCGCCTGATCATAGAGATGCGTGATCGCATCAAGGACTGGGGCGGCAGTGCCAGTGATTTTGTCTCCGCCACCTCACCGCTACAGGGTCAGGCCCGCGCCAATGATCCGGTGCGTGAGGCCAGCGCAGCCCTGGTGGCGTTGGGGTACAAGCTGCCCGAGGCCAGTCGCATGATCCAGGCCATCGGTAACACCGCCGACCTACCCACCGAAGAGATCATCCGCGCGGCGCTGAAAGGGGCCGTGGCATGATCGAAACCGACGATCTGAAACCGGATCGTATCATTAGTGCCGATGTGGCTGGGCGTGACGAGGCGGCGGTAGATCGCGCCATACGTCCGAAGACACTGGCCGACTATGTGGGCCAGCCGGCAGTGCGCGAGCAGATGGAGATCTTCATCCAGGCGGCGTGTAAGCGCAGCGAGGCGCTGGACCATGTGCTGATCTTCGGTCCCCCCGGTCTGGGCAAGACCACCCTGGCACACATCATTGCCAACGAGATGGGGGTGAACATGCGCCAGACCTCCGGTCCGGTGCTGGAACGCCCCGGTGATCTGGCGGCGCTGCTGACCAATCTGGAGCCTCACGACGTGTTGTTTGTGGACGAGATCCATCGTCTCAGCCCGGTGGTGGAGGAGGTGCTCTACCCGGCGATGGAAGATTACCAGTTGGACATCATGATCGGCGAAGGCCCTGCCGCCCGTTCCATCAAACTGGATCTGCCCCCCTTTACCCTGGTGGGGGCCACCACCCGTGCCGGACTGCTCACCTCGCCATTGCGTGACCGCTTCGGCATCGTGCAGCGGCTGGAGTTTTATAATCAGGTAGACCTGACCTCCATCGTCCACCGCTCGGCGAATATCCTTGGTATGGAGATCGAAGCGGATGGTGCGCGGGAGATCGCTCGTCGTTCCCGTGGTACACCACGTATAGCGAACAGATTACTACGCCGGGTACGCGACTATGCGGAGGTAAAGTCCGACGGTGACATCACCGACGCAGTGGCACAAAAGGCCCTCGACATGCTGGAGGTGGACGTACACGGTTTCGACATGATGGACCGCAAATTGCTGCTCACCATGATCGAGAAGTTTGATGGTGGACCTGTTGGCGTGGACAATCTGGCCGCCGCCATCGGTGAAGAGCGCGATACCATCGAGGATGTGCTGGAGCCCTACCTGATACAACAGGGTTTTATGATGCGCACCCCCCGTGGTCGTGTCGCCACACCTGCAGCCTATAGACACTTTGGTCTCAAGGCCCCCGGTCCGATGGTGCAGGATCTGTTTGATAGTGACAATAATTAAAAAGGTTTGCGAGTGAAGACATTTAGCTGGCCCGTGCGAGTCTATTACGAAGATACCGACTCCGGTGGTGTGGTCTATTACGCCAACTATCTCAAGTTCATGGAACGTGCGCGCAGCGAATGGTTGCGCAGCCTGGGCTTTGAACAGGATGAACTGATAGCAGAAGATGCTGTCCTATTCGCTGTGCGCTCGGTACAGGCAGATTATCTGTCACCGGCACGTTTTAATGACCTGCTAAACGTTAGCGCCAGGGTGATCAAACAGAGCAAGGTAAGCCTCAGTTTTGAACAGCAAATAACACGCGCAGACGATAATAAATTATTGTGTCAGGGTGAGATCAAGATCGTCTGTTTAGACACAGACAGCATGTCTCCCACACGCATACCTGAGAAAATAATGACAACGATTAAGGGGATGGATAGTGAAGGCTGAACTCTCTCTGGCCCACCTGTTTCTGGACGCCAGTCTGTTGGTGCAGATGATCATGTTGGCGCTGTTGGCCGCCTCGGTCTATTCCTGGACCCTGATCTTCTATAAACGAAAATTGTTTAGCCGTTTAGAGCTGTATGCCAACGCCTTTGAACAGCGCTTCTGGTCCGGCAAGGATCTGATGAGTCTGTTCAAGGAGAGCAAACAGCAGAGCAACCCCGCAGGTATGGATCTGATCTTCACGACCGGCTTTCGTGACTTTGCCCGTCTGCACAAACAGGGCAATGGTATCAGCGATCTGCAATGGCAGGCGATACAGCGCAACATGCGGGTGAGCATGAATCGCGAGCTGGACAGCATGGAAGATCGCCTTTCCAATCTGGCCACCATCGGCTCCACCAGTCCCTATGTGGGTCTGTTCGGTACCGTATGGGGTATTATGAGTTCCTTTACCGCCCTGGGCAGTGTGCAACAGGCGACCCTGGCACTGGTGGCACCGGGCATCGCCGAGGCGCTGTTTGCGACGGCGATGGGTCTGTTTGCTGCGATACCGGCGGTGGTCAGTTACAACCGTTACTCCTCGCAGATAGAACGCATGGCCAATCGTTATGAAAACTTTATCGATGAATTTGTTTCGGTACTAATGCATAACGCCTCCGCCAGTGACGTGGAAGGCGAAAGCAATACCGGGAGTCGCCTCGACGCCGGTCTTGAAGCCAGCACCGAATCCGCTTCCGAGCCCACATCTGAAAAAGAGACACCTGCCACCCTTGGTCCGGGTGCAGAAGCCTGATGGCGGGACGTCGTCAGCGCAAGCGCCCCATCTCGGAGATGAATGTGGTGCCCTACATCGATGTGATGCTGGTGCTACTGGTGATCTTTATGATCACCACTCCCTTGCTCTCACAAGGCGTTAAGGTGGAGTTGCCCAAGGCCAGCTCCGAGATCATGCCGCCACAAAAACAGGAACCGATCATTGTCTCGGTGGACAAGCAGGGCAGTCTCTATCTCAATCGTTCCAGCCAGCCCGAGGCCCCCATCGATGAGACCAGCCTGGTAAATCGGGTGGCGGCACTGTTACGTCTGCATCCGGACACCCCGGTGATGGTGCGCGGTGATCATCAGGTGGACTATGGCGCGGTGGTGATGGCAATGGGGTTGTTACAAAAGGCCGGCGCGCCTAGCGTGGGTCTGATGACCCAGCCTGCGGAGCAATGAAGATGTTCGCACCGGGAGAGGCTCTGGGAGAGTATAAAAGACCGTTTATCTTCGCCTTGCTGGTGCATCTGGGGGTGGTGATTGTGTTGAGTGCCAATATCACTCTCGACAGCAGACCTACTCCGGTACAGATACAGAGTGAGCAGCCGGACATTGTTCAAGCGGTGGCGGTGGATGAGTCGCAGGTACAGGCGCAGATGGACGAGATCCGCGCGGCAGAAATAAAACGCAAACGCCAGCAAGAGGCGAAGCAAAAAAGCCTCGACAAACAGGCCTCCGACGCAAAACGTCAACGCAAGGCCGAAGAGCAGCGTCTGGCGAAGGTTAAGAAACAACGCAAGGAACAGGCGCAAAAGCAGAAGCAAGAATCCCAGCGTCTGGCAGAGTTAGAGAAACAGAATAAAAAGGAGAAGGCGCAGCTGGAAAAGATCCAGTCCGAGGCGCGTCAGGCAGAAGATGAAAAAAGGCGTTTGCAGGAAGAGGCCGCCCGCCGCAAACAGCTGAAAGAGGAACAACAGCTGCTGGCCAAAGAACAGGCCAAACGCGATGCCAAACAACGCGCGGTATCGCAAAAAGAGAGTCTGCGTTATATCGCCCTGATGCAGGACAAGGTCAAGCGTAACTGGATCAATCCGCTGGCGAGTAAGAAAGGATTGGAGTGTGTGGTGCGGGTGCGGCTGAATACCTCCGGCAAGGTCTTGCTGGTGCAAGTGGTACATGGCAGCGGCAACACGGCCTTTGATCGATCGGTAGAGGCGGCGGTATTAAAATCCTCACCGTTGCCTCTGCCCAAGGAGCCGACCATTATGGAAGGTTTTCCTGAATTAAGATTTAAATTTACCCCGCAATAGTGAAGGACAGTATGAGACAGGTTTGGATTTTTTTGACATTCATCGGCTGGCTCTGGAGCAGCAGCGCACAGGCGATACTGACCATCGAGATCACCGAAGGGGTGGATGGTGCGCTGCCCATCGCGGTATTGCCCTTTAGTTGGCAGGGCAAGGGTGCCGCGCCTGAGGATATCGCCGCCATCATCGCCGCCGATTTACAACGCAGCGGCCGCTTTGCACCGCTGGATATCAAGCAGGCAGATGAGCAGGCCACATCGAAGGCTGCGGTGGATTTTAAGCTCTGGCGCGGTCGCGGCATCGACCATCTGCTGGTGGGTAAGGTTCTGCCTGCAAAGCAGGGCAAGTACACCGTACAGTTTCAGTTATTCGATGCCATCAAGGGCGAACAACTGGCCGGTTACAGCATGAGCGCAGAGGACAAACACCTGCGCCAACTGGCTCATCGTGTCAGTGATATCGTATTTGAGTCCCTGCTAGGGGTGCCCGGTGCCTTTGATACCAAGATCGCCTATGTCACCGCCACAGAGAAAAACAGACAGCGCAGCTATCAATTGGCGGTGGCCGATGCCGATGGGGTGAATGAACAGATCATTCTCAGTTCTAAGCAGCCGCTGATGTCCCCCAGCTGGTCACCGGATGGTCAGCGTCTGGCCTATGTGAGTTTTGAAAACAAACGCCCGCAGATCTTTGTGCAGACCATCAGCAGCGGTAAGCGTGAGATGGTGGCCAGCAATGCCGGACTGAACAATGCGCCGACGTGGTCACCCGATGGCACACGTCTGGCCATGACCCTGTCGCAGGATGGCAACGCCGAGATCTATGTGCTCAATCTGGCCAATAAGCGTCAGCATCGCATCACCCGTCACTACGCCATCGATACCGAGGCCAGTTGGGCCCCGGATGGCAAGAGCCTGGTGTTCACCTCGGATCGGGGTGGTCGTCCACAGCTCTACCAGATCAAGCTGGACAGTCAGGGACGCCGACAGGCCAGTCCCAAGCGCCTGAGTTTTCAGGGCAACTATAACAGTCGAGCGGTTTACTCCGCCGATGGCGAACGTCTGGCCTTTGTACACGGCAAGGACGGACGTTTTACCATCGCGGTGATGGATCTGAAACGCGGCAGTATGTTGGTGGTGGCCGATACCCGTCTGGGCGAGTCACCCAGTTTTGCCCCCAATGGCATGATGGTGATCTACGCCGCAGAGAAGGATGGCAAAGGGGTACTGGAAGCGGTCTCCGTTGAAGGCCGGGCCAGGCAAAGATTAGGACTACAGACCGGAGATGTAAGGGAGCCGGCCTGGTCACCCTATTTAAGCAAGCGCTGATGAGATATGTCCACGTGGCGAAGTCATCAGGCTGAGCAAAAGTATTAAGCATCAGGAGAAGCATATGAACGTATTTAAGGCATTACTGGTACTGGTATTCAGCGTCACGCTGTTAACCGGCTGCCCATCCACCCCGAGCAGGGATGATAGCAATGGTGGTCGGGGGGGCGGTGCCGGTGCAGGGTCAGAAGGCAGTGGCGTGCAAGGGCAAGGTGCCGATATGTCCGGCGGTGTCAGCGCCATGTCGCTGCAAGACCCCGCCTCAACGTTAAGCAAAAGGGTGATCTATTTTGATTACAACAGCGCTGCCATTAGCGATGAGGGCCGCGAGCTGATCGATTTGCACGCGCAGTATCTGAGCGCACACCCCGAGAGCAAGGTGGTATTGGAAGGTCATACGGATGAGCGTGGTTCACGTGAGTACAACATCGCCCTGGGTGAACGTCGTGCCGCTGCAGTACAAAAGATCATGCAACTGCTGGGTGTCAGTGCCACACAGTTACAGGCCATTAGCTTTGGTGAAGAGCGTCCGGTAGATCCCGGACACATGGACGATGCCTGGCAGGCAAATCGTCGCGTAGAACTCCTTTATACGGAACACAGATAGTCCTATGAAAAGATTGATCCTGATACCCCTGTTGCTAAGCGCCCCATTGCTGTGGGCGGCAGAGAAAAACACCCCAGCCCAGCCGGCAGATCTGGAGAGCCGGGTACAACGTCTGGAGCGTGTGCTTGGTGGTAAGGCCTTGGTGGATATGCAGTTGCGTCTGGAACAGTTGCAACAAGAGGTACAGCAGCTGCGTGGTGATCTGGAGCAACAGAACTACCAGATAAAGGAGATAAAGGGGCATCAGCGCGATCTCTATGCAGACATCGACCGTCGCCTGCTGGCTCTGGAACGCGGCGGGGCAGGGAATGGTGGTGGTGCAAATGGCGGCGAACAGACGACCGAGCCACAGGGACAAGTGCCCAGCCAGGAAGAACAAGCCGCCTACCAAAAGGGCATCGACCTGTTGCAGGAGTTTAAGTATGGGCAGGCAGCGCAGTCCTTCGCCGCCTACCTGAAGGCCTTTCCCAAGGGACGCTACGCCCCCATCGCCCTTTACTGGCTGGCAGACGCCTACTACTCGGACCGCAAGTACAAACAGGCCATCAGCCAGTACCAGCGGTTACTGAAAGACTATCCCGACAACAGCAAGGCGGTACAAGCACGGCTGAAGATTGGTTACAGCCAGGCAGAGCTGAAGCAGTGGAAGGCGGCTCGCCAGAGTATGGAAGCGGTGATCAAGCTACATCCCAAGTCCACCGAGGCGAGTCTGGCGCAGCGTTATCTGCAACGTCTGAAACAACAGGGCCATTAGGGCGCGCTGTGCGCGCCATTCGGGATTTATGTCGGCCACGGGCCGACCTATGCTATAGGGTGTGCCGTGCGCACCATTCGGCGTTTATGTCGGCCGCGGGCCGACCTATGTTATAGGGCGTGCCGTGCACGCCTTTCGGCGTTTATGTCGGCCGCGGGCCGATATGGTATAGGGTGTGCCGTGCGCGCCATTCTGGGTTCACGTCGGCCACGGGCCGACCTATGTTATAGGGCGTGCCGTGCGCGCCGATTGGGGTTCATGTCGGCCATGGGCCGATATGGTATAGGGTGTGCCGTGCGCGCCATTCGGCATTCACGTCGGCCACGGGCCGACCTATGTTATAGGGTGTGCCGTGCGCGCCATTCGGGGTTTATGTCGGCCACGGACCGACCTATGTTATAGGGCGTGCCGTGCGCGCCATTCGGGATTTATGTCGGCCACGGGCCGACCTATGTTATAGGGCGTGCCGTGAGCGCCATTCGGCGTTTATGTCGGCCACGGACCGACCTATGTCATAGGGCGTGCCGTGCGCACCTATGGGCTTGATTCCGTACCAGGGTACGGAGTGTAAGATTGCTACCCGGCTCAAGTCATCAGGATAGGCACACCATGTCAGATTGCTGCAGCACCAATAATTCTAGTACAGGCACCACTACTTCCAACGATGCATGCGCCACCCCCGCGCAGCGTAAGCGTGCCTGTCCGGTGGACGGCAGCTTCGCTACCGAGGTTAAGGTCGAGACCCTGTTGCACCACCTCAAGGCACCCTGGGCGCAGACACTGACCGAGCAGAAGTATTACTTTTGCGACAATCCCGATTGCGCTGTGGTCTACTTTGGTGAGGACGGCACTCTGTTCTCCCTGACGGAGATCCGTGGGTCGGTGGGGCAGAAGCAGTCCGGCCCGGACAAACTGCTGTGCTACTGCTTTGGTGTCAGCCAGGGGGAATATCTACGTGACCCAGCGATCAAGGATTTCGTCGTTGCCCAGACCAAGGCCGGCAGTTGTGCCTGTGACAGCCGCAACCCCTCCGGCCGTTGCTGCCTGAAAGACTTTCCCAAGCTTGCTAAATAATCCCGTTAGTATCGATGCGGTATAGGTCCGGCCGTTTTTCCGTTGCGGATGCGGCGGGCCTTTGGGCTATAATGGCCGCCTCCATTTTTTCGGATCGTGCCGATGCTCAAACCGGTTCAATATGATGTGGCAGCGGATACGCTGCGCATCACAGAAATCTTCTACTCCCTACAGGGTGAGTCCCGTACGGTAGGCTGGCCGACGGTCTTTGTGCGCCTCACCGGTTGCCCGCTGCGCTGCAACTACTGTGACAGCGAATATGCTTTCAGTGGTGGTGAGGATATGGCGCTGGATGCGATCCTCGCTCAGGTAGAGTCCTACTCGCCTCACTATGTCTGCGTTACCGGTGGTGAGCCACTGGCGCAACGGGCCAGCCTCAATCTGCTGACACGGCTATGCGATGTTGGTTACGAGGTCTCGCTGGAGACCAGTGGCGCACTGGATATCGCTCCGGTAGACCCTCGGGTGATACTGGTGATGGATATGAAGACCCCGTCCTCCAACGAGGAAGAGAAAAATCTGCTGCATAACCTGGCGCTGTTGCACGTCAAGGACCAGCTCAAATTTGTCATCGCCGATCGTGCCGACTACGACTGGGCCTGTGCCCTGGTGAAGCAGCATATGCTGGAGGCACAGTGCGAGGTGCTGTTCTCTCCGGTACACGGTGCGCTGGCAGCGCAGCATCTGGCACAGTGGATCCTGGAAGATCGTCTGCAGGTACGGTTTCAGTTGCAGCTGCACAAGATCCTTTGGGGCGAGGAACCGGGGAGATGAGTTATGACAAAGGCAATAAGCGCGCGGTGGTACTACTCTCCGGTGGACTGGACTCGGCCACCACCCTGGCGATGGCACAGCAGCAGGGTTTTGACTGCTATGCCCTCAGCTTTCACTATGGTCAGCGTCATATCAGTGAGCTGAAGGCTGCCAACCGGTTGGCCAGTTCCATGGGGGCCATCGAGCACAAGGTGATCAAGCTGGACCTGCGTGCCATTGGTGGCTCGGCCCTCACCGACGACACCATCGACGTACCGGAGACCATGGGCACAGACGAGTCCAAAATCCCGGTCACCTACGTCCCCGCTCGCAATACCGTGTTTCTCTCATTGGCGCTGGGCTGGGCCGAGGTACTGGAGGCACAGGACATCTTCATTGGTGCCAATGCGGTGGACTATTCCGGTTATCCCGACTGTCGTCCGGCCTTTATCGAGGCCTTCGAGGCGCTGGCCAATGTCGCCACCAAGGCCGGGATCGAGGGCCACCCCTTTCGTATCCATGCGCCGCTGATCCATATGAGCAAGGCCGAGATCATCCAGACCGGGACCGTCCTGGGGGTGGATTATGGCCAGACCCTCTCCTGCTATCAGGCCGATGCGGAGGGGCTGGCCTGCGGCGTATGCGACTCCTGCCGCCTGCGCGCCGAGGGCTTTGCTGCTGCCGGTATTCCGGACCCCACCAGCTATCTGAATAAATAGTTCGTATTTATGCCTGGGTGACAGATCACCCCAAGCTGCGATAAAATGAGCGGCTTACGTGTGGAGTAAATGCTAGTACGGGTCAACAAGACTAATCATAAAAAAGGATGCGGAGCTGTAGCGGCAGACATCCAGGAGGCAACACCAATGTTCTTTGAAAATTTCGCCGGCGCACAGTCGTTTATGCTGTGGGCAACCTTCATCATCGCCATCATCATGGGCGCGGTGGTCAACAAAACCAATTTTTGCACCATGGGTGCCATCTCTGATCTGGTTAACATCGGCGACAAGGGCCGCATGCGCGCCTGGTTGTTCGCCATCGCCGTGGCCATGATCGGTGTGGTGGTACTGGAAAGTATGGGCATGGTGAATGCAGATTCTGCCTTCCCTCCTTACCGTGGCAGCAACTTCGTCTGGTTCGAGAACATCCTCGGTGGCATCATCTTCGGTATCGGTATGACCCTGGCCTCCGGCTGTGGTAACAAGACCCTGATCCGCATCGGTGGCGGTAATCTGAAGTCCATCGTGGTACTGGCCGTTATCGCCGTCATCGCCTACTTCATGGTGGTTCCATTCCCCGGTAGTGATCAGACTCTATACTCCACCCTGTTCTACAGCTGGATGCAGCCTATGCAGGCAAGCCTCTCCACCAACCAGGATCTGGGTAGCCTCATCGCCGGTGCCGACTCCGCCCTCAACGCACGTCTGATCATCGGTCTGGTTCTGGCTGCTGGCATCCTCTACTGGGTATTCAAGTCTGCCGAGTTCCGCGCCGAGAAGGACAACATCCTTGCGGGTATCGTTGTCGGTCTGGCAGTCCTGGCCGCCTGGTACATCACCAGCAACGTTGCCATCGGTACCGCTGAAGAGTCCATGAGTCTCTCTTCTTACTACGGTGAATGGGACATGTTGGCCGATTCCGATGCGGGTAAGCCTGCGGCAGGCGCGGCGTTGAGCCCCCAGTCCTTCACCTTCATCAATCCCATGGGT
>Ga0224506_10002227_pt1 | contig 13310 bp, 24 predicted proteins | sample SF_Jan12_sed_USG_2_FD_169108 | JGI IMG/M metagenome (GOLD analysis project Ga0224506, IMG submission 169108) | Sediment microbial communities from San Francisco Bay, California, United States - SF_Jan12_sed_USGS_8_1 | ecosystem: Environmental > Aquatic > Marine > Sediment | place: USA... | reverse complement strand
CCACCCTAAAAGTGCATACAACCTTACTGTATACTCTTTTAAAGTTGCATTACAAACTGCAGAAATATTGTGTACTATTTTCTTTTTTACTTTGGATTAAATCTGCCTCAATTAACTGGTTGAGAATCTCTCCTCGTCGACCGCCTCGTAACCATTGCGTCTTACGAGTGATTTCTGCTTTACCTACCCAATCATTTTTAGCCTTAATAATTTGCAATACTCTTTTGCTCTCACTCTCCAACTCATTGTCGAATAGCTTGTCTTTTAAGAATGCTATATTCTTCTTAATTGCAAACGTAACGTACTTCTGTGCCCAGTTAGCCTCTAACGCTCTAATCTCCCCTACGGTATCGTCATGGGTTACTAGAGCAAGCTTATACGCATGCTCCCTAGCTCTAGTCCATAAAGCTTCAAAGCCTGTCCCAGCCTCGTACTCTAAATCACCTTGTTCATCAGCGAACTTACCGTATTCACGGAACAACTGCTTTGCTTGGTCGGAACAAGGGATAACCTTTACCTTATCTATGGCTAAGTTACCCTGTTGTTTGTCATCGTTTATCCGCTTAATAGCCTCTACCAACCGCTGTGGTGGGCTCTTTGGTCCTGTGCTGTAGTTCTCGTCAGGGGTTCTAGTAGTAGTTTCAAAGATTAGCCAACGGCTTAAGAAGCCATCAATCGCCTCTGATGAACTCATAGCTGCATAAAATCTACTTGGTACTGAGCTACCGTGGATACATAAGCATGGCTCTACTATATCAGCTCGTTGGTACTCCTTATCAGCGAACTCCTTACCCTTAAAGATACCATTGGCATAAGAAAATAACTGCATGATGTTAGTCAGTATCTCCGTTTGGAAAGTGCTAGCCTTAGAACTGGTTAAGCTACCAAAAGTCCTACCAATCTCATCCATCTGGAATAATCTCCTACCACCACCTTTTTGTAACGAGTTTACCAACGCTGAACCTGAAGTAACATCGTTACCACCTACCAACGCCTCTAACCCCGCAGCATTAAGCAATTTATCAACGCACTTACGTGGGTGGTCTTTACCACAACCACTCGGTCCTATCCCTAAAGTTAAAATATTACTCCGTAAATCAGTTTCCGTTGCATACCTGTGACCCATTACTACCCCGACACAAGCGATTGACGCAGCTAAACTCAACGCAGGCTGTGGTCTGAATGCTGTCTTGGTTATCCAATCAGCTATCTCTCCTACAAGACCAGGAGCATGAAGTAAATCGTCAGGCAAAGCCTCGTTCTTTTTTACTGGGCGAAGGTTGCCACCTTCAAAGATAACCACCTTTAACTCCTCCTGTGGGAAACTCTTTACCCACCCGTTCTCAATAGCTATCTTAAACAACGAAGCTACAGTAATCCCCTCAGAAGTAAAAGACTTCCACTTGGTAATGGTCTTTATATCACCCTGAGAAGGGTACTTAGCACCCGCTCTGCTCCATGAATCCCAAACACTAAAACCAAGGTCGCCTAACTCGTCCTTTAAAGCCATACCAATCGTTAACCATGTATCGTAATCGCAGTCAGGAGAGATATAACGTAAAGCATCGTCTATATCGTTACTATCCCACTCATCTGTATGGAACGTTTCTTTTATTCTTTCAGGGTTCTTCTCCCTCCAAGAGGCTAGAAGCTTCCCGTCTATCTCTGCACCTGGATTCTCACCATGGAAAGCTTTGTGTGCTAAAGAACTCGGACTAGATGGAGCGTAATAAGCTCTACTAAGAGCCTTACAAGATACGTCTATATTCTTGTCGTTGTTCATCTTGTTGTAAAAGCCATACCAAACATCAGGCCATAACTCAGGAGTTACAGCTTCCTTAAAAGGAATAATCAACCTCCAACGAGGGACTATACGCCCGTCCTTGTCTTTAAAATTGGAATGCGTACTATGGAAAAAATACCTATAATCTTTTAAAAACCCTAAATCATCAGGGGTAGTCGGCTTCTCAGAAGAATCATTATCAAAGTCTATCACTAAACCAGACATAGAAGTAACAAACTCATTCCTCCTGGTAGGGTTCTCATCGGAATAGTTAGCTGTTGTATAAAGCAGGCCATCTTTTTCTTCCCTTATATCTATCATGGAGATAATCTCCGACCATGACTTGTTAGACCTGTAACCCTTTGGTTTAGTAATGCTGCTAAACAGAATTGGCATCTCCCATCCTCTCTTTTTTATTTTTTAAACTTAACATCTCCTGCTATTGCAGCGTAATTTGCCATGTCAACGTAGTTGTCCAACTTATCCGCCCCTCCTATGGTTCTTGCCACCTTCAGCAGTACCATAAGTAAAGATATATCGACACTAGAAAGAACTATCCTACCATCTGAGAAACGATTATTCAAATATACTTCCCATAACCCTGCGATTATTTCAAAGCTGTCCTCTGGATTACCGTAGCTGTCCTGCCTTTCGTTACGGACATTTTGCATTTCTTCTATGACCTTACTCATCACTCAACCCTTACATGTTTGATAAAAAACCATGGAAACAAGATAAGGCCATGATAAAACTATCGCTACCACCCCTATAAAAACCACCACCTTGCTAAAACCATCTTTCGATTGGTTTATTATATCTTCCATTACCAGGACGACTAACGCCCCAATTAACAAATATATTAATAAAAATATTAACATTTATTCTTCCTTTCTTTTTAAATTTTCAGCGAAAGCTAGGTTGTCCATTATTCACTCTCCTTTAATTAATTACCCAAACAATAATAGATACAATTAAAATTATTATAATTATATCAGCAAAAATTGTTTTTACTTCTTGACCGTCTTTATCATATACCTTAGCCATCTTGGTTCTCCTTTAGTTTATATTCAACAAGTCCATCTTCGCGCTTTCTAGCTTCAACGATCTTATTTCTCTGTAAATTCTGCAATACTTGTAAATGGTGTTGCCCAGACATTATAGGTATTTCTGAGTGTCCTTTACTTTCCATGAGCATCATAGGCTTTAAGGTAATTTCAAAGTTGTGAGCTTTGCTGTCAAATTCATTCTGATCTACCCAACTATCACAATTTAATATTTCTAATACTTCTTTCAATTCTTGGGCTAGTGCTTCTAAACCATATTTAGAGGCTATTTCTTCTACGCTCATCATTCACTCTCCTTTGTATTTAATTCATCGAGTAACAGCAACATCTCTCTGCCTAATTCATGAATATCGTCTTCCTTAAATCTGTCGAATAAACTAACGGGATTTATGCGACAAGGAGAAAATACTGTCCAATATTCAGCTAGCTCTCTTATTTTAGGGTATTTATCTTCAATCATCTATTCACTCTCCTTTGGTGGTTGGGGTAGGGGTTGCCAGCGGGTTGGTTTGTACCAATTATCCTCATTATCATAGTTTATAGACCAAAATACAAAATCATCCTCACAACATGAATCTTTATAACGAACTAAAACAACACTTTCTCCTAAATCCCCTCGATAACACTCAATTCCACTACTATCGGTGACGATACGCTCCCCTCCTGTAATTAATATACCCGTCCCATCTTTAGGAGCTGTAGATATATCTTGCCACTCCATAGCACGTAGCATGGCTGAGGCTTGCTTGCATTGCTCTGGGGTAAGACGCCAAATACCGTCAAGTAACTCCGCAAGCTCGGTAGCTGTGTATTTTTTAGTCATGATTTTCTACTTTCTTAATATAATTTATTACTTTTATAGGCACACCATCGGTTAGTTTAAATTCCCCTTTATCGCTAACATCGCCCCCCTCAAAGAAACAAGCCCAACTCACTTCATTATTACCATTAAATGATAAGTTAATTATTCCTGCCTGTCTACGCCATGTAAGAGCTAAGCAGTCATCGGGGTGAAGCTCTACATCACAATATTCATGGTAAGGTAAAACTAATTCAACTAATATATCCGCTATTTCTTCAGCCGTGTATTGTTTAGTCATTTCTCAAGCTTTCTATTTCTTCTTCGGTTAAGGTGTCTAGGAAATCTTGCAATTCAATAATGTCATTGCAATTATTGCTAAATAACATTTTTGAACCTATGTGCCTTACAGGGCTGATAGTTTCCTTATCATCTAGTAACATAAATTTTATATCTTCAAATTCCTCTTCTTCAGAACTTTCTCGATGTCTCTCTTCTGCCCAATCTCGCTCAGCTTTTGCCCTCTCTTCGTCTGCTCTCTCTTTAAGATATTCTCCTAAGTATATAAGACCCCCTATCCCAAGAACCCCTAGGATGGAGACTAAAGCAAAAGCCAATACCTTGGGGTGCATCCAGAACAGAGCTTTTCCTATGAGCACCAGCCCTATGATTCCCATCACCCCGCTGTATAGCCTGTACATTGCAATCCATTTCATCATTCACTCTCCTTTGGTGCTGGTGGTAGACCGAGTTTGGGTCGCCAGTGGGTTGGTTTAATATTTGAAACATCATCATAACAGTCATTACTCATAAACGTACCTTCTTTTATCCAATTTGAATCCCAGTAAGCTGTATAAACTTCATTAGGATACATATTGTAACCAAACTCGTTCTGTGTATCAGCAGTAATCTTCATTACAAGTATAGTTGTCCCATCTTTCGGAGCAGTTTCAATCGGTTGCCACTCCATCGCCCTTAGCATGGCTGATGCTTGGTCAATATGGTCGAACACTTCAAACTCTTTATTTGCAGACGAACCGTATATCATCATATCCAATTCTCTTTGAAGCTCCATACCCATTCTTATTCCCGCTTGAAACTTCTCGTTTTTAAGCATTGTTTTATCTAACCAATCCGCAAGCTCGGTGGCTGTGTATTGTTTAGTCATTTCTCTTGTATTTCCTGTTTAGTCATCTTTTCTCCTTTTCTTTTACCATCCACCAAAAAGTAGGCATTGTTTGTCCCAATCTACATGCTTTAATAGGGCTGATAGGTTAAATATTTCATGTTCATATAAATCAGAGTTAGCAACACGAAAATGGTCTTTATCAGTATTTGCGTGGCAACTTTCTTCATGTGTCCCCTCAATCCATCGTAACCTTGCTTTAGCGTTGTTTAACAGACTCTCAGGGTTATCAATATCTTTCTTTAGATTTTTGACAATCCTCTTATGCTCTAGTCGGATTGCCTCAATTAACATATCTTCACCGCCGACAACACTATTTTTCTCTACGTCTACACCATGTATCCTGACAAACATTTCTTTAAAATTTGCCGAATCTCCCCCATGTTTCCCAATTCTTTCTACCGCTTCCCTATCACCCTGTTTCCCAATAGCAATTAAAGCTTGGTGACATACTTTCTCCAACGCCTTAATCCGCTTATCACGCTCAGTAACTTGCTTATCTAAATGTTTAATCCTATCAATGTGTCTTAAACCTTTTGTCATTGGAGGTACTCTCATATTTGCCATTAGCTTTTCTCCTTTAGTGCTTGTTGAAGTTGGTTTCTAGCTATCTCTATATTATCTGCTTCATATTGTCTGCCAGCATGTCTATGAGTGCTTACAGTATATTCAGTTGTAGCTATAAGTTTTCTGGATAAAATCTCAAGCTCCTCAATCCGCTTCCTAAGCTTTTTATTATCATCTATGTGTTGTCTAGGGTTTGACATTATTTCAACTTCCCATTAAATTCTATTAAGCTTTCAAGCTCCACAATACGTTTTGCTAATAGTTTTTTCTCTGCCCTGCAATCGTCTGCACATCTTTTTGCACAAACCAACCTGCCCTCCAACTCCGCAACCCTAGCTTCTAAGATTGGGTGCTCGTTGAGTAAATCTATGGCGCATTGAATATTTTCTGATAACCCCTCATTAAACGCTTTTTCAAACTTATTATCTAAACCGATAGAGGCTTTTTTAAGTAATTTTATTTTCTCGTTTGCAGAGTGTTGATATGCCTTTAGTGCGTGTTCTTATCTACTATACTTTTTAGAAGTCGGTTAGTTTGTATTCCCACCTCAGTATAGTGTGCTTCCATTTCATTTATTTCTTCAGAGGATAATTTGAAAATTTCCAGCTCCCCAAATACCCAAACCTTTATGAAAGCCACTTCATCAGTTACCCAAATATATTCGTAAGTCTTACCCATCACTTTTCTCCTTTTCTATTTAATTTGGCGGGCAGGGCGTTAATCCTGCTAGTTATTGGTATGTGTGACTACACCAGCTTACGTTATTACACTCGGGTATGGACACGCTACCTCCATATTTAAAGTCACTTTTGTGCTTCTACGCTGCACCAGCTTTGACACTGGCTGGGTGACAATTTAACTCATCACGCCTATTTACCTTTCAGCACCGCCGCCAAAACTTTTAATCCTTTTCTTTTTTAAATAAATTATCTTCAACGAAACAAGAAACTGCGTCAGATATATACACCTTTATATCTTCGTGAGCCAATTTGCTCACCGCTTCTTTACACTTATCTCCGATTAATTTGCTATTATCTATAACTGCCTTATTTAATAAGGTTTGAGCAATACTGTTATCATTCCAGCGAGTTTTTTCTCTAAAGATGTGATAGCTATAGTCTTTCTCATTGATACATTCTACAACTCCCTCTTTAATCGTTTCAGCCACATCTCCTTTGATTTCCTTATCTACTAAATCACGGACTATTGAGTATGATAAACTCTTTAAAATTCTTTCAAATCTCTCTTCGTCCCTAAAGTGTCTTAAGCATTGTTCCCTAAAAGTGTCTTCAGCAATCTCTATCATTTTATCTTCTGATATATAGTCTTTTACATCTATCTCCATTTTACTTTCCTTTCATTGTTTACGCCTCGTAAGGTGAGGCAACCTTTCCTGCAAGAGGGAAACTACTCCGTTCTATTTAAATAGTCTGCTATCATTTCGCTAGTAGCATAGCCTGCTTGTTTACAACAAGAACATGGCTCAGCCTTAGCTCTCCTTTTCTCCGCTTTGGTTAATTGTTCTGTATTAACAAACAAGCCCTTCTTAACATCATCTGGGTGGCGGGTATATTCTTTGCCTAAACCTTGACATATAGGACAAACCTTTAAGGTTTACCTTCCCTGTTAACTAAAGGAACTTCGGTTAACTTTAATCCTATCTTCTTGTTATTTTTTCTCATTACAACCTCCAACTATTTCATTGATTATTTTTACATAGCTAGGGTGAGCCAACCTCCATTGCTTTTCGATATACTTTAGTGTAGCCCCACCCTCAAAAAGAACCTTAAACTCTTCTATTAAAGTTTCGGACACACCTTTTTCTTTAAGTATATCTGGAGTAATAAAAGTTTCTCTCCTGATAATCTCGTCTGCAACTTTAGAAAGACCATCTCGTGCGATAGCAATCTCTCGCTTCCATAGTTGATGATTCTCTGCACACTCTGCCGTTAAAATGTTAAACTGTTTTTCTTTTTCTAAGGAAAGTAGTTCCTCATAACTTAAGCTTTTTAAGTCCATCTTGCTTTGCCTTCCGTTTGTTCCAACAATCAACTTTCTTCTTAACGTCTTCCCTCTCCCAAGAATCTATATACCATTTCCTTGGAACTTCATTCTCCTTTATACCAAGTAAAAATGAAGCTGCGTATCTTCTGGCCTTTTGAGCCTGGTTCATTTAGATACCCATTTAAGAAAAACGCACATACATAACACCACTACGAATAAGAAGATTATATATACACCCAACGCTAATAAGAAATCCATATCGCTCCTTCATGATTACCCTATAGGATACACTAAAAAAATTGATTGTCAAGTTAATTTATTTATTGACAAGTCAATTTTTTCTGCTATACTTACAAACATTGGAGAGGCGTCCTCGTTGCCTTATTATTATCCTCTTTAGGGTGCTTCTCCTCTCTTAAAGGAAATAAATGACAAATAAAGAAAAGATTAAATCTTGGCGAAACAGACTGTCCGACCTAGGCTTAGCAGGGTCGCACAAACATTTCTGTGATTATGTTGGAATTGACGCTGCGATGTTAAGCAGATACTTAAAGGGTCGACAGATTCCAACAGCTTTTATGATAGATAAGATAGAAAAAGCTATAGAAGATTTAAAGGAAGGAAAAGAACAGTATGCTAGAATTGAACAAATTGAAGAAAGATAAACAGGTTCGCCCACCATTGGTGACAATTTACGGTCGCCCAAAAGTTGGGAAAACTACGTTTGCGGTTAGCGCACCTAGCCCGATTGTCTTAGCTATTGAAGAAGGCTTAGATGGGGTGGAGTGTGTATCTACAAAAATTAAAACTTATCAAGATATGATAGATGCTATTACAGCACTACATGAACAAGACCATGAATTTAAAACTGTCGTAATAGATAGTGCTGATTGGTTGGAGAGTCTTATCCATACGCAAGTAGCAGAGGAGCAAGGCGTAAAAAGTATCGAGGATATAGGCTACGGCAAGGGCTATGTCTTATCCTTAAATCTCTGGCGTGAAGTTCTATCAGGATTAGAAAGCCTTAGAAACAAAAAAGGTATGGTTGTTATCGTTATTGCTCACGACCACGTAAAACGCTACGACGACCCTATGCACGAATCTTACGATAGATATGAACTTAAACTACATGCAAAGGCAGGAGCATTACTGACAGAGTGGTCTGACTGTATATTGTTTGCTACTAACAAAGTTCATACAAGGAAAGAAGATGCAGGGTTTAATAAAAAGATTGCTAAAGCAAAAGATGGAGGGCGGGTACTTTACACTACAGAAACCCCTGCGTTTGTTGCTGGTAATAGATATGGCTTACCTGAAGAATTACCTTTAGCGTGGTCTGAATTTGAAGAAGCTTTTAAAAGAAAGGGTTAGTTATGCTTTATAAAATTTTAAAGAAGTCTGCTTTACAGGAGAAGCTAGACGAACGAGGTATTGCCTGGGAGGGCGATGCAAACAAAAGCACTTTAGTTCATTTATTGGAAATGGATGATAAGGTTAAGAACTCTCCAGCGGAGAAGGGTATGCTTCACCTAGAGAGTTTCTTAGAGGAGTTGAGAGCTATTAAAAAAACTAGCCTCAAATTAGAAAAACTTTTAGATAAATATAACGTATAGGAGAAAACAAATGGCAAATTTATTAGGCTATAACGAAGATGATGTTCAGATTAGTGATTTCGAACCACTACCAAACGGAGATTACAAGGTAGAGATTATTGACTCTGAAGAAAAGGAAAGTAAAAACGGACACATGTATATCTCTTTAGATATGGTAGTTCGTGGAGGTCAATACGATGGTAGACATATATTTGAAAACCTAAATGTTGGACACCCAAATGAAACGGTTGTCAACATAGCGCACCAAACCATTAAGAAGATTAGTCTTGCTCTTGGCAAATCAGGTGTGAAAGATAGTTCAGACTTGCACGGCAAACCTTTTATGGTAAACATTCTTAATAAGCTAAACAAAAAGGGAGAGCCAACAGAGTATAGAAAGTTTTCTCCGTTAGAGGGCGAATCAACTAATCCTGTCAGCACTCAGTCCTCTGACGAGAAAGCTCCATGGAGTCAATAATAGTCCGAGAGGATATTGTTAATTCCATCTATGAAGCTGAGGTGAGTGAGTTTCCTTCATCCCGTGCTCACCTTGGCTGCTCAGAAATAGGGAAAGAGTGTGAGAGAGCGTTATGGCACTCTTTCCATTGGAGCGACTATCCTAACTTTAATGGCAGAATGTTAAGGTTATTTCAGAGAGGACATGAGGAAGAACCTAGATTAGCTAAAGCATTAAAGAGCGTTGGGTTTACTGTCCGTGAAGGAGAACAGGAACGGGTAGAGATATTCCCACACTTTAGCGGGAGCATAGATGGTATAGCTACCTTTAACGGAGTTGACTATGTCTTAGAATACAAAACTCATAACGATAAAAGTTTTAAGGCTTTAAAGAAAAAAGGTGTTCAGTTAACAAAGCCTGAACATTACTCTCAAATGCAATGCTATATGGGAGCTTACGGACTTCTTAAAGCATTATATATAGCTGTAAATAAAAATGATGACGAACTTTATATCGAAGAAATAGATTTTAATGATAAGATATACCAAGGCTTAAAGAAAAAAGCTGAAAGAATATTGTTTGGGTGGAGCGTTCCGCCTATAGTGTATGACCCAGAGGCAAAGATGTCGCCCTGTAAATTTTGTAACTTTAAGGAGATTTGTCATGAAGGAAAAGAACCAAGGAAAAATTGTAGAACTTGCGGTAGTTGCGTCATCAAAAGAGATGGAAGCGTCTACTGTGAAAGAAAACAAGAAAGCTTGTCAGTCGATAAGCAACGAGAAGGATGTGACCAATACATTCGATTTAATGAATAACTTTATTATTCTTAGAAACCATAGACATCTCAACCAAGTATATATAGACAAAGCATGTTCCCTAGATGAAGCGAAGCGTAAGGCTCATGACTATATTGAAAACATTCTTATGGAAGATTCAAAGGAAGAAGTTCCAAACGAGATAGCGTTTATAAATGTAGTATCAGGCGTAGTGCATACTGTAAAAGTAGAAACCGTTATAAGATTTATAGGTTAAAGATGTATGATGTCCTGGCAGTCCCAAAGGTTGGTGTAAGCTCTATAAAAGTAAAAGGGTTTAAGAGTTTAAGTAAAGCTAGAGAATGGAGTGCTGAATTTATGTATTTAAGGTAGGACGACTTCCTTGAACTGTACATAAAAAGAGGTGAGAAGATAGCTTATCATTACGAAGTCAATAATTTTTCAGATAATGGAATTATAGAATGCGATTGCGAAAGTATCAACAACGAGCACTAGACTCTGTATTTAAATATTTCTACACAAAACAACAAGGGAATCCATTAGTTGTTTTACCTACAGGGGCAGGTAAAAGCGTTGTTATAGCGGAGTTTATAAAGCAAGTTTTTTATAGATGGCCTAACCAAAGAGTTATTATGCTTACACACGTGAAAGAGCTTATACAGCAGAACGCTAACGCTTTAAAGTCGCTATATCCTGAAGCAGATATAGGTATATATTCAGCAGGCTTAGGTCTTAAGGAATGCGATAAATCTGTAACGGTCGCTGGTATTCAGTCTATATATAAAAAAGCAGAAGATGTTGGCTTTAAAGATTTAATCATTATCGATGAGTGTCACCTTCTCAGCCCTAGCTCTAATACAATGTACCAAAAATTCATTACTGATATAAAGCAGATAAATCCAGCGGTACGGATTATAGGATTTACTGCTACACCATTCCGAACTAAAGGGGGTGTCCTTACCAGCCAGGAGAATAATATCTTTACTGATATATGCGTAGATGTTTCTGTAAAAGAGTTAATCAAACAAGGGTATTTATCTGAGTTAATTTCAAAGTCTGGCGTTACTCAAGCAGAGCTTGGCTCGGTTAAGCTGGTAGGTGGAGAGTTTCACAAGAAACAAATGGAACAGGCTTTTAATAAGAAAGACCTTACCAATCACGCCATTTTAGAAATGTTAAAGTTTGCGGGAGATAGAAAGCAATGGGTAGTGTTTTGCTCTGGAGTAGAGCATGCCCAAAATGTTTCCGATGCTTTAAATCTCCAAGGGATTGACTCTGCTTGCATTACAGGGAAGACACCTTCAGAGGATAGGGCTAGAATACTTAACGATTTTAAAGAGGGTAAAGTTAAGTGTATCACTAATTGTGATGTCTTAACAACTGGATTTGATTCCCCTAAGATAGATTTGATAGTTTTTCTAAGAGCTACCAAGTCACCAGGTTTGTATATCCAAATGCTTGGCAGGGGTATGAGGAAGCACCCCGATAAGGAGAACTGTTTGGTACTGGATTTTGCAGGAAATATAGAAAGGTTTGGACCTATAGATTTAATTAAGGTTGGACCTCAAGGGAAGAAGTCGGACATTATCGTTACCCCTATGAAGGCCTGTGAAAACCCTGATTGTTGCGCTCCGAACTTTGTGGCTGCCAGAGAGTGTGTAGAGTGCGGACACCCATTCAAGATAGATACGTCGGTAAAGCATGATGTTATTGCGTCTAACGGGGCTTTAATCTCTGGACAGTTTGTTAAGCCAGAAAGGTTAACGGTGAGTGACATAAAGTATTCTAGCCACAAGAAGCGACTAGGGCAAAGAAGTCTTAAGGTAACTTATCGTTGTGGACTAATAATCCAAAAAGAGTGGGTATGCTTAGAGCATACAGGGTACGCACTAAGAAAAGCGCATATTTGGTGGGAGCGTATGGCAGGTACAAAACCACCAAAAAGTATTGATGAAGCTTTAGATAGGACTAACGAACTAAAAAAACCTTTATCAATAATAGTTCAACAAAAAGGAAAATATACGGAGATAGCTAGTTATGAATTTACTTAACCAAGACGAAAAGAAAATGATTATAGAGAATTTAGAGTTGTTTAAAAAACATTCTCCTGATGCAAATATCCAACTAATCAACATACTTATACGTGAAGCTAAACTATTACCAGTTTCAAAAGAATGCCTTACCTGTATATATTGGAGAGGCATGTGTGAAAAGTACAATGCTACACCCCCACAAGAAGTGCAAAAAGTTGGGTGTGTTAGCTACCAATATGAAGATTTACCTTTTTAGATAAAGCCCCATTCTTCTAGTTTTTCGAAGGCTTCGTCAGAGGAGTACACAACAGCATAGTAGACATTGGCATGGTCAAACCATTCCTGAACATCTTTTTGGGTTTGCGTCTGCTTACCCTTTGCTGATTTAAACTCTAACCCCGCACACTTATCTTGCGCCATAAAGACATAATCAGGCCAGCCTGAAACTTTACCCATAGCTTTTCTTACCATGCCAAATACAGGACGGCTACGTCCTGTAAACTCATTTGCGACATGTGTCCAAACAAAAAAGGGTTTCCCCTTCATTTGTAACTTCCGTAGTTTGTTAGCAAACTCAACGCATATAGTATCTTCTGGCTTTAGATTTACCGTGATACTTGATGCACTAGAGAATATTTTTTTCATTGTCATTCTTCTTCTTCCTTATCTAGTTCAAAGTGAGGTAAGTCATGAAACGTTTGGTCTGTATTAGTAAAGTCACCATCCCAATCACCACCATATCGCAACTTCACACCTAACTCTGATGCCGCTGCAAACATTAACCCTGCCATGATATAGAACTTATAAGTATTGTTCCAATCAACAGGATAGGGGGCTATATCTACAGCACGGCTTGGCTTGCTGTTATGCCACCCTTTTTTTATTTTTGTTCTACCTTCATGGTAGAGTTCAAGCTGTCGCTCTTGAGAACGATAACCCTCTATTATGGTTAAGTCCATAACACCATAGCTTAAAGCTTTCTCGCAAACCGCTTGCAATCTTTCATCACAAGTAGATAGCTTAAGCTTGCTGACCCTTCCAAAGCGGTA
>Ga0224506_10002225_pt1 | contig 13315 bp, 12 predicted proteins | sample SF_Jan12_sed_USG_2_FD_169108 | JGI IMG/M metagenome (GOLD analysis project Ga0224506, IMG submission 169108) | Sediment microbial communities from San Francisco Bay, California, United States - SF_Jan12_sed_USGS_8_1 | ecosystem: Environmental > Aquatic > Marine > Sediment | place: USA... | reverse complement strand
GATGATATGCGTGTTCAAGCCCAATCCGTAATTCAACTTCGTCGTATTCAGGATCAGCCGCTATTTCCTTGAGAAGACCTTCTAATTCTTCTTTTGCTTCTTCAATATTGAGACAATTAAATCTATGTTTTTCATTTTTTCTTCTAACGCTTGCTTGTGGGGCCGCCTGCGCAGCGAAGCGGAGCAGTAAGGCGGTCCCGCACGAAGCGCTGGTTAGGCAATGTTGCCATGCACATGATTTAACACCTTTAGCAAAACTGATTTTTCAAACACTTGATTTATTCTTTCACTAAAAAGTGAATCACAGTCTATTTTTTCAACTTCCTTAATAATATTTTCTACTTTATTTGTTAATTCTTCTTTGGGCAGAAAAGTGACGGACTTTTTAATATCTTTTGGGCGTAGCCCAAAAGCTTCTATTCCACAGCACTCATGCATGCACTTTGTTTCTAGCGCATCCCATAGCTCGTTAGCACTTTCAAGGATTTCATCAATTTTAGCAGGCTCAATAGATTGATCTGGTTTTACCCATTCAATCCATTCGTTGTCACCAATCCTGATGTCAAATTTGCTGCTACGTTTTTTCATTTGTGTGCCTAACGATTAGTTGTGGGCGCGAGGCGATTTTTGCCGAGCGTCACACACGAACGTGTTGTTAGCTGCTGATTATTCATATTGCTCACATTCTTCCTGTAAATGCTGTTTTAACTCTGCAGGCGTAACTTGAACACCTTTTCCAGACGGTGTTGGAAATACTGCTACTAATAAACCGTCCTTCTCCATGCCTGGCAACCACTTTTCAATAAATGCTTGTAGCTCAATAGATGAAGGATTATTGCCCTTCCAATTTTCTTCCGCACAAAGTTTTGTATATTCAGGATGTGGCCATACAGGTATGCTTTTTATGCCTTCGTCATTTTCTGATGAGACCCACCCATTTTTATCCTGTAGGCTCCAGACCTCCTCCCAATCAGCCACTCGCTTCACAAAATGTTCATATCGATCTGCGCCAGATAGTGCTAGAACATTTTCGATTTCTTTGTCGTTTATCCGATAACTCATTTTTCTATATGCAGCTAACAGTATATTAGGGAGAATCTCCCTTTTACGGTATTAGGGAGATTCTCCCTAATTCTTATTGAACCTGACTTTATTTTGCCACATAATCGTGTTTGGGATAAGGGAATATCAAGGGTCGTATCATGCTAAGGAGAGTATTTTATGAGTCAGTCTGTCTCCCGTTTCTGGGAAAATTACATCAACATTTCAAAAAGTTATGGCGTCAAACAGAGCGCTTTACGGTGGTATGTCCGTCATGCTGAGGACTATATCAAGGCCCATAAAGATACGCGTTTATCACTGCATACACCCCAAATACTGGAGGTGTACCTGAGGGATAAAGGGAGAGAGAAATATCTCAAAGATTGGCAGTATAAACAGGCCATTGATGCATTAAGAATATTGTTTAGTTCTCTGGTCAAGCTTCCCTGGGCAGACTCATTTGCCTGGGATGACTGGTTAGCTACAGCGAATCAATTGCCAGATGACCATGCAAGTATTGCTCGGGAAGTATCCAGTTCGCCACATTCTGATAAAGAACAGTTTTCACTAGCACTATATAAGGATATTCCAAAAGGCTTAATTAAGACTGTGTATGATCATTACCCTGATTATCTAAACCGCCTAGTGTACGTTATTCGTGCAAAATACCATTCGATCCGAACGGAACAGTCTTACTTGTCGTGGCTGGTTCGATTCATCAAGTTTCACAATCTGCGTGATCCGGTTGATTTTGATGCCAATGAAATCCGATCATTTCTTGATCACCTGGCTATACGTAGGAATGTGGCCTTTGCGACTCAGCAACAGGCATTGAATGCACTGGTTTTTTTCTTTAAAAACGTGCTGCAAAAAGAGCCCGGAGACATTGGCCAGTTTCAACAGTCTCGAAAACCAAAGAGACTGCCGATTGTTCTGACTAAAGATGAGGTGTCTCGGATATTTGAAAACGTACATAGCCCGCTAGCATTATTAATGCTTAACCTGTTATACGGCTGCGGTATGCGGCGTATGGAGTGCCTGCGCTTGCGTGTCCTGGATGTCGATTTTGGTTATTCGCAGATCCATGTCCGGGACGCCAAAGGTAAGAAGGATCGTGTAGTGCCGTTACCAGCCCGGTTGGTTGAGCCATTAAAACAACAACTGGAAGTTGTAAAAGATTTGCACGACGGAGATTTGGATGACGGATATGGCAGTGTCTATCTACCGCATGCCCTGGCTCGAAAATATCCGAATGCACCTAAAGAGTTTAAATGGCAATATGTATTTCCCTCTGGCAAAACATCGACAGACCCTCGTTCTGGGATAACAAGACGCCATCATATGCATGAAACGGGTTTGCGAAAGTATATCAAACAGGCGGTCGATAGAGCGGGTATCCTTAAGAAGGTAAATTGCCATACTTTTCGACACTCCTTCGCTACCCATCTGCTCGAATCGGGTTATGACATCAGAACGGTACAGGAGTTGCTGGGTCATGCGGATGTGTCGACGACCATGATTTATACCCATGTGTTGAACAAGCCGGGTGTGACGGTGACGAGTCCGTTGGATATGTTGACGGTTTAGAGTTTTGTTTTTGATCACCACCCCCTGGCCCCAGTCGTTCCCGCCATCCATGGCTCCCACGACATTTGCTCATCCTTGTACGTCATCCTGCAAGGAGGGGGATAAACTGAATGGTGTTTAGCTGATGGGCAGGGCTGTCTTATCCACCACCCGCCGCATGACAAAGCTGGACTGCACGCCAGTGACGCCTTCGATGCGGGTGATCTTGTTGAGTAATAATATCTGGTAGGCATCCATATCCTGCACCACGGCCTTGAGCTGGTAGTCGGCGCTCTGGCCGGTGATGAGCAGGCATTCCATGATCTCCGGTAGATCCGAAATTTTCCTTTCAAAGTTTTCAAAGCGTTCCGGGGTGTGGCGATCCATGGAGATGTGGATCAGGGCGGTGAGGGTGAGGCCCAGTTTTTTGGCATCACACAGGGCCCGATAGGCTCTGATCAGCCCGGCCTCTTCCAGGGCGCGCACCCGGCGCAATACCGGGGAGGGGGACAGGCCAATACGGTCGGCCAGATCCTGGTTACTGATACGACCGTCCTCCTGCAGGATGCTTAGGATCTGCCGATCGAAGCGATCAAGCTCAATCCTTGCGTCGGTCTGAGTAGCCGTAGTTGAATTCACCATAAATGGGATTATAGCAGCAATAAACTATCAATAAAGGCCTGATATCGGCATGAATAAGCAAGATAATTGTCCGAATATTGGCGTATTCTTCTTCCACTTCTTACAAAGAAGCAATTTGATGGCCCTGAGGGGCCTTTTGACTCCAGAAAGCCGGCCTTACCAAGGCGGGCCAGATAGAAGCTGATACCGGAGGTGGACGTCGAAGCGAGTCATATACTAACGCGGCAATTTTGAGGAAAAGAACATGAAAGCCTTTGATCACAGCAAGTATCGCCCCGCAACAGGGGTCCCACTTACCCATCGGCAATGGCCGAACCGGACTATCCAGCAGGCACCCATCTGGGCCAGTGTGGATCTACGTGATGGTAATCAGGCCCTGCTGGAACCCATGAGCGTGGGACAGAAGCGCCGACTCTGGGCCTTGCTGGTGAAACTGGGCTTTAAACAGATCGAAGTGGGTTTTCCCTCGGCCAGCCAGCATGATTATGATTTTGTGCGTTGGCTCATCGAAGAAGATCAGATCCCCGAGGATGTGCATGTGCAGGTGTTGGTGCAGGCCCGCAAGCAACTCATTGAACGTACCTTTGAATCCCTGGTTGGCATCAAGCGCGCCATAGTGCATGTCTATAATTCTACTTCCACCATTCAGCGTGAGCGTGTGTTTGGTATGGACAAAGAAGGTGTAAAGGCCATCGCCGTGAACGGTGCCAAATGGGTACGGGAAGAATCAAAAAAATATCCCGAGGTGGACTGGAGTTTTGAATATTCGCCTGAGAGTTTTACCAGCACGGAAATGGATTATGCCGTGGAGGTATGTGATGCAGTGACCGAGGTCTGGCAACCCACACCGGATAACAAGTGCATTATCAATTTGCCCTCGACCGTGGAAGTGGCCACCCCCAATGTGTTTGCCGATCAGGTGGAGTACTTTGCCAGCCATGTGAACCGGCGTGACAGTATTGTGCTTTCAGTGCACACCCATAATGATCGCGGCTGTGCCGTGGGTGCGGCCGAGCTGGCCCTCATGGCCGGGGCTGATCGAGTTGAAGGCACATTATTAGGGAATGGTGAGCGCACCGGCAACATGGACATCGTTACCATGGGCATGAATTTATATAGCCAGGGCGTAGACCCCGAACTGGATTTATCCAACCCCGATGAGATCATTCACGTCGTTACAGAATGTACCAACATCCCTGTCAGTCCTCGCCATCCCTGGATCGGTGAGCTGGTGTATACCGCTTTTTCCGGCAGTCACCAGGATGCAATTCGTAAGTGCCTGCATCAACAAAAAGATGATGAGCACTGGCAGGTGGCCTATTTGCCTATCGACCCCAAAGATTTGGGTCGTGATTACCAGGCGGTGATCCGGGTTAACAGTCAGTCGGGCAAGGGCGGTGTGGCCTTTGTACTGGAGCGAGACTATGGCCTGCACCTGCCACGCTTTGTGCAGACGGAGTTAGCAGTGATCGTGCAACAGGCCAGTGAGTCCATGAGTGGTGAAGTGGATAGCCAGACTATTCACACCTTATTCCATGACTGTTTTGTCAGTGACAGTGAACCCATGAGCCTGCAGGGTTATCGCATTGATAAAAATGGCCATGACGTGATCGAAGTACGTATCAAAGATGGTCAGCAGGAAAAGACCCTGCACGGTGAAGGTGAGGGGGCCATCTCGGCCTTTGTCGATGCCTGGCAAAAACAGACGGGCCAGCATATTAGTGTGGTGGACTACAGTGAACATGCCATGGGCGAAGGCACCGATGCCGAGGCCGTGGCCTATGTGCAGTTAAACATTGATGGCCAGCGTGTTATTGGAATCTCATTTGATCACGATACCATCAGTGCCTCACTCAAGGCGGTGTTGTCGGCGGTGAACCGTAAGCAACTGGCGATGGAGAAGGTTGCATGATTTGTTGAAGCTTTACTGACGTAAAGCTGACTAAATTCGATCACCACCCCCTAACCCCCTCCTGCAAGGAGGGGGCATTCTGTATATCCCCTCCCCTTGCAGGGGAGGGTTAGGGTGGGGTGATAAAAGACTTTTTTTTAGTTAAAAGACAATCATAAGCTCAAGCCACCTCCTCCTTGTAGGGGGGCATTCTATATATCCCCTCCCCTTGCAGGGGAGGGTTAGGGTGGGGTGATAAAAGACTTTTTTAGTTAAAAGACAATCATAAACTCAAGCCACCTCCTCCTTGTAGGAGAAGGCATTCTATATATCCCCTCCCCTTGCAGGGGAGGGTTAGGGTGGGGTGATAAAAGACTTTTTTGTTAAAAAACAATCATAAACTCAAGCCACCTCGCCTTCTTCTCGTTTCCATAGTAGATTGAGAATAGGAAAAGAATTAACAGGAGGCACTATGGCCTTTCCCCTTGGTACTGTCCTGGCTGCGGCACCCGGTATTATTTCTGCTGCTACCGACATCATTAAACTGGTACGTAATCGCAAACAAACCGATGAACCGCAACAGGCAGCCGATCCTCGCATTGATGAGTTGGCCGGCCTTATTGAAAAGCAGGCCTTGCTTATCGAAGAACTGGCGAAAAATAATAATGAGCTTGCCCTGGCCGTCAGAAACAACCGCCTTATTGCGTTGATGGCAACCGCAGTGGCGGTTGTGGCTTTACTGGTCATTTTTCTCCAGGCATAAAAAAACCGCCGGAGTACGGCGGTAGAAATTTCAAAGGAGATACCAACAAAAAAATTTAAGATTTACGGCGAGCAAATCCCAGACCGGCCAGACCTAAACCAAGCAACAGCAGGGTAGCAGGCTCAGAAACAGGTGTGGGTTCCACAACGGGTGCAGGTTCTTCAACCGGTGTAGTGTCACGTACCAGGAAGACACCTAAAGCGGCATGTCCGGTATCAACAGTTAATCCCAGTGTTCTATCACGGTGCAGGTTGGTAAAGGTAGATGTTGAAGCCGTCTGCCAACCACCAAATTTCATTGAACCATCACTCCCCATGTACTGACCATAGCTGTAATAGGTTGTTGTTGAGTCAACAGTCAGGCCAAAGTAGTTATTAAACATAGTGGCATCAGCAATCGTGGTTGCATCATAAAATGACTCATATCCATAACCTAATGGGTCTGTGTATAGAGGGAAATAGGTATCGAACAGTGTATAAAACTGGGCTTCAGTTGCCAGTGACCAGCCATCTGCGGCATAAATTCCCAGTGCATTATTGGCAGACGAACCATCTGTCAGACTGATATCCAGCCATTCCAGGCCGGTGTTCTGGTCTAAGGTGGATGTGCCCTGGTCGATCAAGACGGCATTGGCCGGCTGGGCCATGAAGGCCAGAACGAAAATCAGGTACATCGTCATGTGTTTTATTTCTTTCATAGTTAACCTCTTCTACGAATTAGTGGATAAAATTTGTACAAAATAAATACAATTATTGTGCCAACCGGTTAAATAACTGAAATCGTTGATTAAATAATGAACAATCATCAGTGAAGAGGTTAAAGCGTAAATAAAATCGACAAAAGTAAGGGTATATTCCGGGTATTTTTACAGTCGATCTAAAAAAGACCAAGTAAATCGTTCAGGAATAGCTGCCCTTTGGGGGTGGGTTTTATGCGCTGGCTATCTGGTTCCATCCAGCCCTGTTCTCGAGCTTTGTTGCACGCATCTTCGACCAGTTCCAGGGGTAGGCCGGTGTGCAGGGAGAACAGCTGGCTTTCTACCCCGTCTTTCAGGCGCAGGACATTCATCATAAATTCGAGAATGAGGTCATCCTGTTGCAGGGGTTTTTCTCCAGCCAGGACGGACTGGCCTTCATTGATCGCTAAATACTCCTGTGGGTGCCTGTGTTTCCAGTGGCGAGTGATGCTTTGGCTGGCCGAGTTGCTGATCTTGCCGTGGGCACCGGCACCGATGCCTAGGTAATCACCAAACTGCCAGTAGTTGAGGTTGTGCTGGCATTGTCGTTTGGCCCTGGCATAGGCCGAAATTTCATAATGTGCATAGCCACGTTCGGCCAGGGTGTGCTGACATTGAGTTTGCATGTCCCAGATCCTGTCCTCATCGGGTAATTGGGGCGGCTGACTGTAGAAAAGGGTGTTGGGTTCGATGGTCAGTTGGTAGTGGGACAGGTGGGCCGGTTCCAGATCCATGGCCGTTTTAATATCGGCCAGGGCCTGCTCGAGGCTTTGCCCTGGCAGACCAAACATCAGGTCGAGATTAAAATTGTCAAAGCCGGCATCGTGGGCCAGCTCGGCGGCGCGAATGGCCTCTTTGCGATTATGTATCCGGCCCAGCTTCTGCAGATGATCCTCATTGAAGCTCTGGATGCCAATGGATAGCCGGTTGATGCCGGTGTCCCGGAACTCGGCAAATTTACCCTGTTCCACTGTGCCGGGGTTGGCCTCCAGGGTGATCTCGATGTCTGGCTTCAGGTTCAGGCGGGACCGCAGGCCGACAAACAAGTCATCCATTGCTTCGGGGCTGAACAGGCTGGGCGTGCCACCGCCCATGAAAATAGTCTGAATCGATCGTCCCCAGATGTCCGGTAAGTGGTTTTCCAGATCCCGTAACAGGGCCTGGACATAGTCCTTCTCCGGGATGCCATTCTTCACCGCATGGGAGTTAAAGTCGCAGTATGGGCACTTGCGAACACACCAGGGGAAGTGGATATAAAGGGAAAGAGGGGGGAGTTGGGTCAGGTCCAACATATGGATGAATCAGTCCGGGTTTACTGGTGTCCCAGCGCTGCAACCAGTGTCCTTAGCGCCTGGCCACGATGACTGAGTTCGTTCTTGGTGTCGGCAGGTAGTTGGGCCGAGGTACAGTTGTGAGTCGGCACGAAAAACACCGGATCATAACCAAAACCGTTTTCACCCTGGGGTTCGAAGGTGATGATGCCCTGCCAGGTGCCCTGGCAGATCAGGGGAGTCGGATCGCTGCCATGACGCATATACACCAACAGGCATTGAAAGCGGGCGGTGCGTTCGGCTTCGGGAACATCCTTTAAATCAGTTAGCAGTTTCTGCAGGTTCTTTTCGTCAGTTGCACCGACACCGGCAAAACGGGCCGAGTAAATGCCGGGTGCTCCTTTCAGGGCATCCACTTCCAGGCCCGAGTCATCGGCAATGGCAGGGCAATCGGAATGTTCGGCGGCATTGCGGGCCTTTAAAATGGCGTTTTCCACGAAGGTCAGACCGGTTTCTTCTACCTCCTCGATCTGGAATTCGGCCTGTGGTACTACCTGCATATCAAAACCGGCCAGTAGCTGGCCAATTTCACGGACTTTGCCTTTGTTGTTGCTAGCGAGAACGATTTTTTGAGTCATGGTTGGTTACCGAATTAGGGTTTAGCCATTCCCTCCCCTTGCAGGGGACAACGTACACGGATGTACTAGTGTCGCGATAGGCATGGATGCCGTTAGCGACTGGGTAGGGTGGGGTGATCATAGAATACCTTTTTATCACCACCCCCTAACCCCCTCCTGCAAGGAGGGGGAAGAGGTAGTCAGTTACCCAGGGCTTCGAGCTGCTTGTCCATCAGTTTGGCGATGGAATCTTTGGCCAGTTTGAGCATGGCATCCAGATCATCCTGGCTGAAGGCCTCGCCCTCGGCAGTGCCCTGAACTTCGATGAAGCCACCTTTGTCATTCATGACGATGTTCATGTCAGTCTCACAGTCGCAGTCTTCCGGGTAGTCCAGGTCAGTGACGGGAGTGCCCTTGTATACACCCACCGAGATGGAGGCGATCTGATGGATGAGTGGATTCTTGCTGATCAGTTTTTTGTCCAGCATGTGGTTGATGGCGTCGGCCAGGGCCACATAGCCACCGGTGATGGAGGCGGTGCGGGTGCCTCCATCGGCCTGGATCACATCGCAGTCGATGGTGATGGAATGCTCGCCCAGTAACTGCATGTCCACTGCTGCGCGCAGGGAGCGACCAATCAGGCGCTGGATCTCCATGGTGCGCCCACCCTGTTTGCCGCGCGCAGCTTCACGACCCATGCGCGAACCGGTAGATCGGGGCAACATGCCGTATTCTGCCGTGACCCAGCCCTGGCCCTTACCGCGTAGGAAGCCAGGCACTCGTTCTTCCACTGAGGCGGTGCAGATGACCTTGGTGTCACCAAATTCCACCAGTACCGAACCCTCGGCATGTTTGGTGTAGTTACGGGTCAGGCGAATTTCACGAATTTCATCGGGGGCACGGCCACTGGGTCGCATAGTCATTCCTTATATATATAGTGATGGATTGGATGGGCGGGGATTATACCCCAGGGAACTGGGTAGTCCCTAGGATTTGGCGCGTAAGCTATTTGGTCGGGCTGCCTTTTTTTTGGTTTGCAAAGATCGGGTCCGAAGTTTGATAGACATCACCTGCAGGGCGATGGCACTGACATTATCACTCTCCGGGGCCTTGATGTTCTCGGCCCGTGTCGCCATTTGATCGAGACTGTCCTGCAGGCGGCCATCAAACAGGAATTTTGCCATGGTTTTTTCACCCAGGGGTTCCCAGAAACCATCCGAACACAGCAGCATGATGTCACCCGGCTTTAACTCCACCTTCTGGCTCATGGTGATGATGGGCGGGTTTTCAGACATACCCAGACAGCGGGTCACCACATTGCGAAGGGGATGGTTGCCAGTCATGGCGGTATCCAGTTTCCCCCCGGCCAGCATATTTTCCACCACCGAGTGGTCCTGGGTGCGTTCGACAAATACCCCGTTTCGAAACAGGTACAGGCGGCTATCTCCGACATGAGACCACCAGGCAAGGCCTTGCTGCATAAGACATAACACAGCGGTGGTACCAGGGTTGATGGGTGGGGTCTGGGATTGGCCCTGTTTTACAATCCGTTGATGAGCTGTTTCCAGGGTCTGTTGCATAAAACCCACCGGGTCTTTAATCGGAATACTCTGGCGGGTAAAAGCCTCGGCGGCGGTATCCACCAGGGTCTGGGCGGCTAACTCTCCTCCGGGACGCCCCCCCAGCCCATCACCCAGCACCAGCAGGACGGTATCCAGCTTTTCATAGATGGCCACCCGGTCCTGATTTTTACTTCGGTTTCCCAAAAGGCTGGCGGTAGCAGTGAGATATTGCATCGCTAGACCTCGGGCATCTCTTCTTCACTGAGCAGGCTAACCTTATCAACCGGTAGCCGGTCCAGTAATTCATCCACTTCCTGGGGCCGATCCAGGGGATCGACCGCCATGGCCCAGTCGATGGCCTTGAGCAATTGTTGGGAATAGCGTTTCTTGAAGGCACTACTGGCGGGCTTAAGGCTGTCTCTTTCCCGACGTTGGGGTGAGGGTGGTGGGGATGTTCCTTCGATACAGGATCGCATGGTGGCACCCAGGGCATAAATATCAGTCCAGGGACCGATGTAGCCAGCCGGGTCCAGTTGTTCGATGGGGGAGAAACCCGGCGTGACCACCTGGTTGGACTGGAACTGGCGGGTGTGCATCATTTCGTGGGCGGCGCCAAAGTCCAGCAACAGGGGGTTACCCCCTTTACGGATATGAACATTGCCAGGTTTGATGTCCAGGTGTAACAGGCCATGGCTGTGGATGACTTTCAGGCCATGCAGCAGGGGCACGAAGACCGTGTTAATAAAACGCTCGGTCAGGTTGCCTTGATACTTTTTAATATAGGCCTGTAGATTTACCCCGGATTCATAATCCATGACCATATAGACGGTGCCATTGGCACGAAAGAAATTCAGTACATTGACGATATTGGGGTGTTTCAGGCCAGTGAGGGTGCTGGCTTCCTGGAAAAACAGGCGTCGGCCGCGGGACAGGCGTTCATCATTGTCAGTGCCGATGGGAATGACACGAAACTGATCATCCCGCTCAGCAATGGTGGTCGGCATGTATTCCTTAATCACAACATTGCTGCCATCCTCCTTGTTTTTCGCCTTGTAGACGATACTGAAACCACCTCCACCAAGGCGCTTTTCAATCTCATAGTGGTCTACAATGGCGCCCTCTGGCAGGGCATGCTTGCTGTCAGTCATGTCTTGTTGTTGTTATCTACGTTATGATATCTGTCCCTGGCCCGCACAATGGCAGCACCGCAGGGGTATCAGTATAGAGCCATGTGAGCAAATAGGAAAAATTTTCATGATCCGTAGTATGACCGCCTTCGCAAGACAGGAAACCAGTGCCGACTGGGGTGAGCTGTCCCTTGAGCTCCGCTCCGTTAATCAACGCCACCTGGACATTTTTCTTCGCCTGCCCGAGGAACTGCGGGCCCAGGAACCCAAACTTCGGGAAATGATCAACGGCAAACTGGTCCGGGGCAAGGTCGAATGCTCGGTTCGCTTTAACCGGGCCGAAACCCAGCAAAGTGCTTTTACCGTCAACAAGGAACTGGCCAGCCATCTTTCCAAGGCCAGCCGTGAGGTGGATGCCCTGCTTTACAACCCATCGCCCATCAACTCCATGGACATTCTACGCTGGCCCGGTGTCCTGCAGTATGAAGAGCAGGACATGACCCCGGTACAGGAGGCCTTGCTGCAAACCCTGGCAAAGGCACTGGATGATCTGGTTGTGGCCCGTGAACGGGAAGGGGAAAAACTCAAGGCCATGATCCTGCAACGCTGTGATGGTATCGCCGTTGAGACTACCAAGGTCAAAGCCGTCATTCCTGAGATCATGAGCAAATGGAAAGACAAGACCCAGGCCAGGCTGGATGAGCTAAAGATCGAGATTGATGATAACCGTCTGGCCCAGGAGCTGGCCCATATTGCCCAAAAGACCGATGTGGAAGAAGAACTGGATCGCCTCGACAGTCATCTGGATGAGATACGGCGCATTCTCGAAAGTGATAAACCCGTTGGCCGACGCCTGGACTTTCTGATGCAGGAATTGCATCGTGAGGCCAATACCCTGGGATCAAAATCCATTGACAAACAGACCACCAACGCCTCTGTTGAACTGAAAGTGCTCATTGAGCAGGCCAGGGAACAGGTACAGAACATAGAATAAAATTAAGTCATTCACTTATATAGCTATGACATTCTGGTCATGGCTTGTGATAAATGTCATCTTATCGTCCAGGTTTAAGTAGTTAATAAAATTACAGATTTTGTTAATTATTAACAAACCTTTGTTCTTCACTCCATTATGCTGGCCCATTAATGCAAAAGCTTGAGTTTGATAGAGCCGATGTGGTTCACTTTTCACACTATTTCTTCATTCTTCAGCGTTCATTCGTGAATAATCTATTTATTCCTTCAATTTAGTTGTAATAACGATGAGGGGATTATCGATAAATTGTCGCTTAAGGACATGAGAGCAAGATAATCCTAATAAAATCAGAAGGAATAGGAACATGAAAACCATATTTACGCAATTTCGCATTGTTTTTTTTATGCTAATTACCGGACTGTTTACCATTAATTGTGGTGGAGGCGGTGGTGGTGGTGCACCAGCAGGTGGTGATGGCGGTACAAACCTTAGTAAGGATGCTTCTCTGTCAGGACTTAGTTTGAGCCATGGTAGTCTTGATCAGCTAATTCAGGCTGATTTATTTGAGTACACCGCAACAGTCAGTTTCCTGATTAGCTCGGTAACGGTCAGTGCAGTCACCTCCCATAATAAGGCCTCTCTCAATCTCAACGGGGATCAACTGGATACCAGTACAGGGCAGCTCAAGCTTGAACTTATTGAGGGAGAAAACAACATCACGGTTGAAGTGACTGCCGAAGATGGTTCTACCAGGAATACTTATATCATTGTAGTCACTAGACAGAGCAAGGCAGAGTTTATTCAGCAAGCCTATCTTAAGGCCAGTAACCCGGACAAGTTTGATGACTTTGGTTTTAGAGTGGCGTTATCTGGGGATACTCTGGTGGTTGGGGCTTACCGCGAGGACGGTGATACTAATAGCGATGGCATAGAGGAAGGTGCAAATAACGACGCAAACCATGCTGGTGTGGTTTATGTATTTGAGCGTACAGATGGTAACTGGGTTCAACAGGCATATCTTAAAGGGTCTAACACTGAAGGTGGTTTAGTGTTTGGTGATCGGTTTGGTTGGAGTATAGATGTTGATGAGGATACTCTGGTTGTGGGCGCTGCTTATGAGGAT
>Ga0224506_10002222_pt1 | contig 13322 bp, 11 predicted proteins | sample SF_Jan12_sed_USG_2_FD_169108 | JGI IMG/M metagenome (GOLD analysis project Ga0224506, IMG submission 169108) | Sediment microbial communities from San Francisco Bay, California, United States - SF_Jan12_sed_USGS_8_1 | ecosystem: Environmental > Aquatic > Marine > Sediment | place: USA... | reverse complement strand
GGGAGTGGAGCTCCAGGTTCACCAACTTGCCAAACTGAGATACCCGATACGGATCCTCCATAGGGCCAACCCAGAAGCTTGACTCTCGGGTCCGGGGATAGGCTCGGGCGATATTGAGTCCCCAAATCCTTCCCTTACCGCTTTTGAACTTGAGAATAGAGAAGGGGATAGCTATTTCTGCTGTCCAGCCATCCTCTGTCCGTTTTGCTGCCGATTGCCACGCCGCATCCCAGCTGCTGTCCTGAGAGCGCCCGTTATCAGCTACTTTTCCATCGAACTGGGTCCCCATGGAGTTGGTCCCAAATAAATAGCAGGTGCGATTATCGTTAAAAGTATCCAGCATAACACCGGCTGCATCGTCCTCGGTAATATCCCCATCCCTTTTGGTTATGCTGGCGGAGATATTGCCCGGGTCGGGGTCTACGCAGTAAAAAGCGAAGTAGATTGCTTTGTCATCATAGGCTATTTTAACCTCGGTTTTCAAAGTGGAAGGCTGGCCATGGTGGGGCTCAAATTGGATGAATCCAGCAATGGGTTCAATCTTTTTCCATGCCTCGTCGCTCAGGTCACCATCGATGTTAATGGCTGCGGCGATTTTTACTGCTGAAGTTTTCCTTACCTCCTCCCCCCAAACTCCCGTAGATAAGCTCAGCATCAACAGGCTCAGGAGAATGAGTGGTTTAAATCTCTTGTTCATGTCAATTTGCCTGCACAGGAATTGTTCTGTTAGTTTTCAAATAATTACACGCTTTGTCACTTGGTTATACACAGTTACTTAAAAAATATTTTTTTCATTATAAGGGAGAGCTCAAGTGTTGTCAAGGTGGTCTGGTCGTGCAGATTATAACTCTTTTGCGAAGTTTGGTAATAAACATTCTCTATTCCAGCAGGGATGGCAACCCTTAATGGGATTGATAGGATAGGAGACAGCGGATACTGCTAATCATGGAATTACCATCTCCCTTTGCGGGGTGTAGGGGAAAAAATAAAAGGTCTCTTCTCAGAGACCTTTCTATCATAGTTTTGGTAGCGCTACCGGGATTCGAACCCGGGTCTGATGGCTGAGAACCATCTATCCTCACCCCTAGACGATAGCGCCACTTTTTTGGCTCCGGGACAAGGGTTCGAACCTCGATTCTACGGTCCAGAGCCGTATGTCCTGCCGATTGGACGATCCCGGAACCTCAGTAATTATTATATAAACCCCCTGTTTTGTCAAGTCCTTTTACTCGCTCTTCTGGAGAGAGCTTCCACAAATATTATCATTCTCTCCCGGGGCTATTTTATGCTTGACAAAGGGCATATTGGATATTATAATATATATGATAATATTATCATATGCTCATATATGAATAGCATTGAAGCTTAGAGATTTGGCTGAAGAGGGCAACGGTGGGAAGATTATTCATATGAGACTCTTAACCAGATTCCCACCATTCTAAAGGGAAAAGCCTTGACTATATGAGGCGGGGTGAAACAATGAAAGAAAATCTATTACAACTAAGGGCAGAGCTGCTTAAAACCCTGGGACAATCTGCCCGCCTGAGGATACTGGAGTTCCTCAAGAATGCCGAGAAATGTGTCTGCGAGATTATGCCCGCTATTGAGGAGCAGCAATCGAATACTTCCAGACACCTGAGCATAATGAAGCAAGCCGGGCTTTTGGTCTGTCGCCAGCAGGGGAAGAGCGTCTACTATCGCGTAAAGGACCAGAGAATATTCAGTCTGCTCAAATTATTGGATGAGATTATCAAGCAACAGATAGACGAGAAAGCCAAGATGGCAGCTCTCTTAAGGTAGCCTCTTGACTGCTGGCGCAGAATAGGGATGGACGATGAGGATCATTAGTTGCTCCTTTTCCGGATTTGCTGTTATTTTTTAGGATTGGACTGGAGATTTTAAACTATTGGAGATGAGCTTATGCACAGAGAAAAGGTGAAGCTGATTGTGCTGCTGATTGTCTTTCTGGCATTGGTGATTATTCCCTTTGGTTCGGATGTATGGCAGCAATCTCTTATCAATGGGCTGTTAACCTTGCAGGACTATGCCCAGCATCATACTCTTTTCTGTCTGGTACCGGCGTTTTTCATTGCTGGTGGGATTGCCGTGTTTATAAGGAAGGATACAGTCATCAGGTTCTTAGGAGCTAAGGCGAAGAAGTATGTATCCTATTCCATAGCTTCGGTAGCCGGGGGTATATTGGCAGTCTGTTCCTGCACCATTCTCCCCTTGTTTGCGGGTATTTATAAGCGAGGCAGCGGCCTGGGACCTGCCATCACCTTCCTCTATGCCGGTCCGGCTATCAATGTGGCTGCCATATTTTTGACCGGAACGGTTCTGGGTTGGGAGCTATCCATTATCAGGCTGATTTTCTCCATCATCATAGCCATCATAGTGGGGATGATTATGGGACGCATCTTCGAGGAGAAGACTGAAAAGGATGCAACTGATCTGATAGTGGAAGAGGAGTTTTCTGTCTCTAAGCTTTCACTGGCTGGACTTTTTCTTCCCTTGCTGGCTATTCTGGTGCTGGGAGGGGCTAAAATCTCCGCCAGTTACAAGTACTCTCTAATCGGTTTGGCGGTGCTTTTGTTGTTAGCTGCTGTTAAAAAGGGCTTCGACAGCGAACTCAATAGCAACTGGCTGGGAAGAACCTGGGATTTTACCAAGAAGATTATGCCTTATTTATTCATCGGGATTTTTGCCGCCGGGATTCTGGGAGTGGCTTTGCCTCATGGGGTAGTTCAGCATTGGCTTGGAGGGAATCGGTTCCAATCCTCTCTGCTGGCTTCGGTGCTTGGGGCAACCATGTATTTCGCCACCTTGACGGAAGTACCCATCATAGAGCAGCTTATGAAGCTGGGCATGGGAAAAGGACCCGCTCTGTCCCTCTTTCTGGCAGGATACAGCTTGAGCCTTCCCAATATATTCGTTTTATTTAGCCTACTGGGAAAGAAAAAGGTTTTGGCTTATTATGGCCTGGTGGTCGGCTTTTCGGCACTGGCAGGATTTATTTATGGGAATTACATTCAGCTATTTTAAGACTGATAATAGGAGGTATTTTCTTCATGGAGAATTATGACCAGCGAATGATTTATATCGGAAGATCTAAAGTGACCCTCTTCGGGCTTCAAGAGGTCTTCGAAGAGTTAAGCAGGAGGAACATCACCGACGAAGAGGAGATTACCAGCTTCATTCTGGAAAGAGTTAAAAAGAAGAATTATGTCCCCAGCTCGGCTGAAGAGGATTACAAGGATTCGCTGCTGGAGGAGTACAGGATTTTCACCGGGGAACTGAAAGAGAGGAAGATAGAGGGTCTGCTGGAGATAAAAATTCTTGGTCCCGGCTGTTACCAGTGCAACCGGATGGAAGAGCTCGCCAGGACGATACTATCCGAGACAGGCATTGCTGCCGATATCGAGCATGTCAGAGACCCGCTGAGAATCGCCGAATATGGGTTGGTTGCCACACCTGCACTGGTGATCAACCGAAAAGTAAAATGTGTAGGGCGACTCCCTTCTAAAAAAGATATGGAACGCTGGATAAGAGAGGCTGCCGGTTCATCGACCTAAATAAGGAATAGAGAAAATTTTGAAATTTGACTGAAAGACCAAATCTGAAAAAATTCCAACAAAAAGCATAGAGAAGCAAAGTGAAAGATAAATGGATTTTCATTATATTTCTATTGGTATTTTTGACCGCCTACTTCATTCCCCTCCAACAAGCGAGAGTTCAAAATGCCATTATCGGAGCCTTTTACCTTCTTCAGGAATATGCTCGAGAACATGTTCTCTTTTGCCTTATTCCCGCGTTTTTCATTGCTGGAGCAATATCTGTCTTCATCAGTAAAGCCTCTGTCATTAGGTATTTCGGCGCCAAGGCAAAAAAAGTGCTCTCTTATTCCATCGCCTCTATTTCAGGCATAATTTTGGCTGTATGCTCCTGCACGGTTTTACCTCTCTTTGCCAGCCTCTACAGCAGAGGAGCCGGTATAGGACCAGCAACTGCCTTTCTTTATTCTGGACCAGCGATTAATGTATTGGCAATAATTTTAACGGCAAAAGTGTTGGGTTACAGACTGGGTTTAGCGAGAGCATTAGGAGCTATTATTTTTGCGGTGGTTATCGGCCTCATCATGCACTTCCTCTTTAATAAGGAAGAAGAGAAAAATAAAGCACAATCCGAATTCATAGAAGGCGAAGAAAAAGAGGCCAGACCATTAGGGAAGACCGCTCTCTATTTTGCCACAATGATAGCAATTTTAGTGTTCATTAACTGGGGAAAATCTGCTCCAGAGCTTAAAATCTGGTATTTCATTTACCAGGCTAAATGGTTCATTGGCGCTGCTCTTCTGGCAATTCTGTTTTGGATGATTGTAGCGTGGTTTAAGAGAACGGAACTGAAAGAATGGACTTTTTCAACCTGGTTATTCGCCAAACAGATCTTACCGCTCCTTTTTGGAGGAGTTTTAGTGGCGGGTTTTTTGCTGGGAACTCCTGTTCATGAAGGCGTGATTCCCGGTCAATGGGTAGCCAGGTTAGTTGGCGGAAACAGCTTGGGGGCAAATTTGATCGCTTCAGTTGCCGGGGCGCTGATGTATTTTGCCACATTGACCGAGGTACCAATAATTCAGAGCCTCTTGGGCTCTGGCATGGGACAGGGACCGGCGCTGGCTTTACTCTTAGCCGGGCCAGCTCTATCTCTGCCGAATATGCTGGTTATAAGAAGCATCATCGGGACAAAAAAGACACTCACTTACATTATGCTGGTGGTCATTATGGCAACAATCAGTGGTATGGTCTATGGAAATTTCTTTTAAGATAAAGGAAATATTACGCCTATTAAAGACTAAAAAATATTATATCTCAAAGGTCTTTACTTAAGGCCAAAAAAAGAAAATGGAGGTAAAAAATGGAAATTAGAATCTTAGGGCCGGGCTGTCCACGCTGCCATGAAGTTGAGAAAAGGACAATGAATGCGTTAATTGAACTGGATGTTGATGCCGATGTTCAAAAGATTACCGATATTAAGCAAATTGCCCAGTATAAAATTTATGGGACTCCAGGCTTAGTGATTAATGGAAAAGTGAAATGCTCTGGACAAATACCATCAGTCGATGAGATAAAAAAATGGATTCAGGAAGAGATGTAAGAATCCATTTTGCAGATAAAAAGCCGAGGCTTGAATAGGTTGTCAGTTTTCCAAAGTGCAAAAGAATATTAAAGTAGTTAAAGTGAGAGATAGTGAGATAGGAATCAGAGCATTTGGATTCTAACAAGCAGGAGCATTCGATATGAAAAGATTTAGTCTTATCCTCATAGTTTTGATTACCATCTTTTTTCTTCTTGGAGCATACCTCCAGGAGGGTGAAGAGAAAAAAGATAATCAGTCAGATAAATCAAAGGTAACTCAGCAAGGCGTAATCGTCACTAACAATCTTGAATTAGATTTTTCTAAGCACAAGGTCACTTTCATCGAACTCGGAGCCGATAGATGCATTCCCTGTCGGATGATGCAGCCGATTATGAAAGAGATAGCCGAGGAGTTTGCAGGCCAGGTCCAGGTTGTATTCTATGATGTCTGGAAAGACCCCAAACCAGCCAGGAAGTATAGCATTCGACTGATTCCAACCCAGGTGTTTATTGACCAAGAAGGGAAGGAATTTTTCCGACATGTGGGCTTTTTCCCCAAGGAAGAAATCCTGAAGATTCTTAAACAAAAAGGAGTCAATTGATCTCCGTCGAAAAAAATGGAACAGTTATTTGGAGATATCCAACAACTCATTCAGCATAATCCATGGCTGGCTATCGTAGCTGTCTTTATCGGGGGCGTTATAACCGCTTCCAATCCCTGTGTTCTGGCTATGATTCCATTAATGGTCAGCATGGTGGCAGGATATAAAGAAGCTACGAGTATAAAGAAGTCTCTATTTTTTTCTTTGTTATTTATCCTGGGATTGTCCATAACTTTTGCTGCGCTGGGGCTTATATCGGCTTTAATGGGGAGGATGTTCGGCGATGTGGGAGAGTTCTGGAGATATATCGTTGTAGGAGTTTGCTTAGTAATGGGCATCCATCTTCTCGGACTATTCAAGTTGAATTTCCCTATCCCTGGATATTTTAACCTTAAAAAGGGCGGAAGCATTGGAGCTTTTCTTCTGGGTTTGTTATTTGGCGTTGTATCAACACCCTGCGCAGTTCCCATTCTTGCTGTACTGCTGGCTTTTGTAGCCAGTAAGGGAAATGTCATCTATGGAGGCCTCTTGCTCTTAATCTATGCCCTTGGACATTCTTTTCTTATTTTAATTGCCGGAACATCTATGGGCGCCGCTAAAAAATTGATCGAATCCAGAGGATTGCGGAAGACAAATCAGGTACTCCAGAAAGTGGCAGGATTGGTTATTATTCTGGTTGGCCTCTATTTTTTGCTGCAGTTATGGTGAGGATAGAAATTAATCTATGCAAATGGTATATCGCTCAAATCGTTTGCTTTTTTATTTTGTATTCATGTTTTTCATTTCTTTGTATCTCTCCTACAAATTGGGAGCAAACTATAAGCAGACCACCATCCTTTCGTTTGCTGCTGATAGTAATAACTTTGAGCTGGCTAATGCGATTGTCGTGGCAGTATTTGGCATAAATTTAGGACAGGCTTTTGCTGCCATAATAGGACCTCTTGTAGAGATGCGTATTATTACCAGCTTGGTTAATGTGGTACTGCGTTTTGCGAGAGGGTTTTTCAGCTCTAACATTTCTGTGCAGAGTTGAGTACCAATATGTCTGTAAGGGAACAGCCTTAAAGAAATTAAAGGTATCGATTTAGCGGAGCAGAAGTGCACAAAGAAAAAGAAAGGAATAAGACCAATGGACAATGGGGTATCCAGGAGATTATCTCTTCTTGACCGTTTACTGACGCTGTGGATATTTCTCGCTATGGCGGCGGGAGTAGGTTCGGGGTATCTTTTCCCGGGAGTTGTCCAGTGGATTACCAGGTTTCAGGTAGGGACAACCTCCATTCCCATTGCATTAGGGTTGATTCTTATGATGTATCCCCCGCTGGCCAAGGTGAAGTATGAGGAGCTGGGCAGGGTTTTCAGGGATATAAAGGTGCTTTCCCTCTCTCTATTGCAGAACTGGGTTATCGGACCGATATTGATGTTCTTTTTAGCCATTCTTTTCCTCCACGGGCAGCAAGAGTACATGGTGGGATTAATATTGATAGGGCTTGCCCGCTGCATAGCTATGGTCATTGTGTGGAATGAGTTGGCTGGCGGTGATACCGAATATGCCGCCGGGTTGGTGGCGTTAAATTCGATTTTCCAGGTGTTGTTTTACTCGGTTTATGCCTATATATTTATTACCAAAGTTCCGACATGGCTTGGCTTAAAGGGTATGGCGGTGAATATTTCCATGAGCGAGATAGCCAAAAGCGTGTTCATTTATCTCGGGATACCATTTATCGCCGGGATAGTGACCAGGTTCAGCCTGATAAAAGCCAAGAATAAAGCCTGGTATGAGAGGAGCTTCATTCCCAGGATCAGCCCTATCACTCTTATCGCCCTTCTGTTTACCATCGTGGTGATGTTTTCACTGAAGGGGGAATACATTGTTGAAATTCCTCAAGATGTGCTAAGGATTGCCATACCTCTGCTGGTCTATTTTGTGCTGATGTTTTTCATCTCCTTCTACCTCTCTTACAAAGTGGGAGCAAACTATAAGCAGGCCACCACTCTTTCTTTTACCGCTGCCAGCAACAACTTTGAGCTGGCAATTGCGGTTGCCGTGGCGGTATTTGGCATAAACTCCGGACAGGCGTTCGCTGCGGTAATCGGACCTCTGGTGGAGGTGCCTGTGCTCATCAGCCTGGTTAATGTGGCGCTGCGGCTGGAGAGGAGGTTTTACCGCCCAAAGCTGGCTCCCCAGCAGTGAGCTTCTATCTTTTTATAAGGGAATAGCTTAGACTGAGTTTTTTATATAGAAGGGGATTCACATTCACATCATAAGGGGGGCAGGGCTCCTTGAATGGGAGTCAGAATTCTTCCTTTTTAATGCCCTCTCAACTTCCTTGCTAAACAAAGTAAGATTTACAAGGCGAGCTATATTAAAAGGGCTAAAGGGCAGGTAGGGGAGTTTATCGGTGTGATGAATCTAAAAATTCAGCCAGGCGCTCCAGCCGGCGGAGAGTTCTCTCTTTCCCCATCGCCTCCAGCAACTCGAAAATGCCGGGACCGACCGCCTGCCCGGTCAATCCCACTCGGGTAGCGTGGATCAGCCTGGCGGCTGATATGGACAGTTCCTCGGCGGTCTCCCTGAGGCATTGCTCGAGCGAAGCCTGGTCGAAGCTCTCCAATTTATTTAACCTCTCCTGCAATCTCCTGATATAGGCCGACAGCCCCTCAATAGACAGCAGGTGTTTCTGCACAGCCTCAGGGTCATAGGGATAGTCAACAGAGACGAAGGGAAGGCTGCTGGCTACCAGGTCAGGAATGAGTCTGGAACGAGACTTCAGCAGTTGTATCACCTTAAGAAACCAATCCTTCTCCTCCCGCTCCAGGGATGGCTGCCAGTATCCCTCCTTCTGCAAACCCTCTTTTACCAGAGGGAGGAGCTCCGCTTCGGGCTTGAGGTTGATATACTGGCTGTTGAGCCACTCCAGCTTCTTATGGTCGAAGATGGAATTGGACTTGCTGACTCCCTCCAGGCTGAAAAGCTCGATGAGCTCTTTTCTGGACATAAGGGTGCGGTCATCACCCGGCGACCACCCCAGCAGAGCCAGAAAGTTGACCATCGCCTCGGAGAGGTAGCCGTGCTCTTTGTAATATATAACCGAAGTCGCCCCATGGCGCTTGCTCAACCTTTTTCGGTCGGATCCCATAATCAGGGGCAGATGAGCGAAGAGGGGGACTTTTTTCCCTAATGCTTTATAAAGCAAGATCTGCTTTGGAGTGTTGGGGATATGGTCGTCCCCTCGTATCACATGGGTTATTCGCATTTCAATGTCATCCACCACGGCGCCTAAATGATAGGTGGGCAGCCCATCAGAGCGGAGGAGGATAAAATCTTCGATATTCTGGTTATCGAACTCAATGGTTTTATGAATCAGGTCCTCCATGATAATCTTTCCCTCAGGAACCAGAAAGCGGACTGTGCGCCTCGATTTCTCCATCTCTCTGGCTAAAATCTCCTCACGGCTGAGACGACGGCATCTCCGGTCATACTTCCAGGCTTTTCCCTCTTTTATCGCTTTTTCTTTTTCCTTATGCAGCCTTTCCGGCAAGCAGTAGCAATAGTAAGCTGCCCCCTGAGCTAATAGCTGGCGGCAATACTGATGGTAGAGGTCCAGCCTTTTTGATTGAAAATAGGGTCCTTCATCCCAATCAATTCCCAGCCAGCGAAGCCCATCCACGATCACTCGCACCATCTCGTCGGAGGAGCGCTGGACATCGGTATCCTCTATGCGGAGTATAAATGTACCTCCCACCTTTCGGACGAAAAACCAGTTAAAAAGGGCAGTGCGCGCTCCTCCCACATGGAGCTCCCCGGTGGGACTGGGGGCGAATCTGACCCTTACCTCATCCATCTTACCCTCTCAATTTCTCCTGAGCCGATCATTTTTTCTTTATTTAAATTATAGCATCTTTGGGTCATGATTTCATCATTTTGTTTGAGGAGAGCACAAGCTGGACCTGGAGATACATCGAATACTTTTAAAATAATAAGAGAGGCTTATCGTCATTGTCTAAGGACATGTGTAATATTCTTAGCTTATTATGAGATATTTTGGCACTCCATCATATTTTTCTCCAAAATTTATTTTAGCAAATTTTCAACTATAATTTATCTTAAATAGAGCTTTGAATGAAAATACACTGACTATCCACCAAATGGAAAAATAATTGCTTACACACAAAAGCTGACTAAAATCCCTCACATTTAATTAAAAATATTGATTACACACCGCAAAAATATCTTGCAATTCCTACTTACATACCTTATCATTTAACGACAAGCTTATGGAAAAGAACAAATTCACATCTTATATTTACAGCGGAGTTTTCTTCCTGACTATGTCTACTCTTATGCTGGAAATACTATTAATCAGAATATTTTCTGTTACCTTATGGTATCATTTTGCCTTCCTGGTAGTTTCATTAGCCCTCTTTGGTTTAGGTGCCAGCGGAGTTTATGTATATACCTCCCCCAAATTATTTCACCGAGAAAAAGCGTTAAGCCACGCATCCATTTTTTCAATTGCTTTTTCTCTATCAATTCTTATCTCCTTTTTATTGTTTTTAGGCATCCATTTTTTCCCTGGAAAGATGCACTTTTCTTCCATTATGTCCCTCGCTTTGATATATATTATCTGCTCTATCCCTTTCTTCTTCAGTGGATTATGCACTTCAATTATTTTGATGAATTTCAGCGCCATGGTCAGCAAAATATATTCTTTTGACTTAATCGGAGCAGGCATCGGTTGCTTTCTTATCTTTCCCACTCTTTATTTCTTTGATGGACCAACCTCTATCATAATTATCTCCCTGCTGGCTGCTTTAGCAAGCATACTTTTCTCTGCAGCTTTTGGAAGCCGAAAGCGCCTGATAACTTCTTTCTCTCTCCTTTTTGTATTTTTTATTTTAATTGTTATCAACTCCCAAAATCACATCATTAAACTGGACTTTATCAAGGGAGAATTTGAAAAAAAGCCCCTTGTTGTTCGCTGGAATTCTATCTCTCGGGTAGCGGTTTATCCAAGAGCCAAAACGAAGAACATTTTAACAATGCAAATTGATGGTAGCGCAACTACTTTAATTTATAGATTTGATGGAAATTTACAAGGAATGAGATCATTAAAAAATCAAATATTTTTCATATCGTATCACTTAAAAAAAGATGCTAAAATTTTAATCATAGGTCCTGGTGGCGGAAGGGATGTGTTGGCTGCTCTTGCATTCGGTAATACCAGCATCACCGGCGTGGAGATAAATCCCATAATGATAGATATGGTCAATGATAAATTTGGAGAATTCACCAACCGCTTATACCAAAGACCAGATGTTAATATTATAGTTGACGAGGGGAGAAGTTTTATCCGAAGGTCAACAGATAAATATGACATTATCATAGCCAGTGTAGTAGATACTTGGGCATCAACAACATCGGGTGCTTTTGCCCTTTCCGAAAATAATCTGTATACCACCGAGGCTTTTATTGACTACATAAACCATTTGAATGAGAATGGAATTCTATCTTTTACCAGATTTATTTTGAAGCCCCCCAGACAAACTATAAGGCTGGTATCATTAGCTTTAGAAGCATCAAAGAGACTTAACATCATTAATCCTGAAGACAAGTTAGCAATTATTGCCAAGGGTAAGTTTGCTAATTTTCTATTTAAAAAATCGGCTTTTACACAAAAAGAATTATCAACCATCAGAAAAATCTGTACCCAAAACGGCTTTAAAGTTATCTACCTTCCTCAACTCAATATGCAACAAAATGAAAATAAAGATTTAATCTATGATTCTAATGTTAATAAGGTATTTAATTGGATCATTAAACACCCCAATAAGGAAGCTTTATATGAGGAATATCTATTTGATATTAGCCCTCCAACTGATGACAAGCCATTTTTCTTTTTTACTGTAAAACCTAAGGATTTTTTTAAATTTAAAGAACTCACTAATAATATGCTCGGTTACCAACCAAGGATAGCTTTAGATCTACCAACACTAATGCTCATAATACTTTTAATTATAGCCATTATTTTTGCCGGAGCCTTCATTATACTTCCTCTTATCATCAAGAGAAGAGCTTCCCTAAACGATTTAAAAGAAAACAGTACTATGCTGTTGTACTTTGCCTGTCTTGGTGCTGGATTTATTATAGTTGAGATTTCACTCATGCAAAAGTTTATCCTATTTTTAGGGCATCCTATATATTCAACTACCGTTATCCTCTTTTCATTATTAGTTTTCTGCGGGATTGGCAGTAGAATAACTAACTCTTTCAATCTACAAAAGCTCAAAAAGTATCTCATCATCATAATTATCGGCATTGCTTTGCTACTCTTCATATATATTTATTTGCTAACCCCCTTGTTCCACTCTTTGTTAGGGGTTAACCTTTTCAGTCGTATCTCCCTGGCAGTTATTTTATTAATGCCGCTCGGGCTATTGATGGGAATGCCCTTTCCGGTGGGTATTAAGATAATCGATAAAAAAGCGAATAAAATGATACCCTGGGTGTGGGGGATAAATGGCTCAACCTCCGTATTAGGCTCTATTGTTGCCGTAATACTGGCGATAAGTTCAGGATTTAACTTTGCATTATTAACTGGATTATGTATTTATTTGGCAGCATTGCTATTTTCTGCTTTAACTTCTTATTGATTACTGATAAATAAAGAAGCATATAGTTAATGATAAAAGCTTATTGCTCAATGTAATATCTTTTGGTTTATTTCAGATTATTTTTATATCGCGTACCTCTCTTTCCACAGGTGAATTTAAAAAATTACAAGATATAGTTTATTTTAAAGTAAGTCCTTTAATAAAAAATTCATTATGCTCGAAAATGTAAATATATTTCTTAGCTTTAAAATTGAATAACAAACAAAACTAAACCCTTGAAATAAATATATTCAATATATTTATTTAAAGACATATAAAAATGTGTCATAATTCTTAATCTAATACCACATCATTTTATAATTGAGGCAATATAATTTAGTGTTGAAATATTGACACCCATTAAGTTTAATAGTATTATAAAAAAAAGATAAACTTAAAAGGAGGTGAGAATTTTTTAAAGATTTTTCTTAAGTATTAATCCTGTCTTATAAAAAGGAGGTAATAATGAAACAAGACAAGAGGCATTGTTTGTTTTTCTTTACAATAGCTCTTCTTCTCGTTTTAATTTTTCCCTTACTGGTGGCGAACACCAGCAGTCCCCAGGCGGTAATGCAGAGCCGGGAATCCACAGCTCTTGCACCTGATGGCACTCTTCCCTTCGACCTTCAAGATGTGGTGGAGCGAGCCTCCCATATTCCCATTCCCTTATCAGCCGACAGCCTGCAGGTGGATTCCCCTGCTCATCGAGCATTGTTCACCCCTCAAGGATGGGTGTTTACCCCTAAAATAGATGGCGAGCTGAAGCCTGAGTTGAGCTTCTCCTACCGTCTCAGCTCCATAAGCTCGGGCAGCAGGCCGCTATACCAGCAAGGGGAGAGCTCACCGCCTCCCACCTCCTCAGAGAACCGCATCTCCTACTACCGGGGAGAGGGCATCACCGAGAGATACCTTGCCACCGAAAAGGGCATAGAAC
>Ga0224506_10002220_pt1 | contig 13347 bp, 4 predicted proteins | sample SF_Jan12_sed_USG_2_FD_169108 | JGI IMG/M metagenome (GOLD analysis project Ga0224506, IMG submission 169108) | Sediment microbial communities from San Francisco Bay, California, United States - SF_Jan12_sed_USGS_8_1 | ecosystem: Environmental > Aquatic > Marine > Sediment | place: USA... | reverse complement strand
GTGGCTATTGGCTGTAATACCAACTTTTTTACCTTGTCTAACTAAAGAGCAAATCATACGTGCTCCAGTATGGGACTTCCCTGTTCCTGGAGGTCCCTGCATAGGCAAGACACCAGAAGCTAGAATCTCACTAATTCGCAATGCAGCTGTAAGTGTATCTTCTCCCTCATATTGCATTTTCTGATCGCCAAGCTCAGGAGTCCTTCGCAATAACACGTCACGGGAGCTTTTATACGGTCCTTCACCTTCAATACCATGTTCAGCGACATATTCACCGAGCCTAAAGAGTGAAGCCGCTTGTTCTTTTCCTGGGATAATCTTATGTGCGAATACAGCCTGAGGATGAACATCAGCTGTCGCCTTTGATTTTTTAATATCGATTGTTCTTGCTTCAGTATCGATTTCTACGACAGAACCTACTCTATCACCACCGTCCTGACGAACATCTTCACCTCCTCGGATATCAGTATCTTGCTGTTCAAATCGATATCGATGTGTCGGTATACCTGTCTTTGTAGTGTCGACTATATCAATAAGCATTAGATGCCCTAATGCAGCTTTTTCTGAAATTAGTTCATCCGCAATAAGGTCACTTAATCTAAAATATTCCCACCATACTGCCTTGTCTTCTCTCCGGTGCCATTCTAGTAAATAGGCAAGTATCCAGCGCGCTTTTTGTTCATCAGTTCGCTCTTCCACATCGATAGGGATATCATGAGTTAGCTTCTCTATTAGCTCACGTACTTTTCTGGTCTGTTCATCAAGCTCCTCGCTTGGCCCATCCTGTCCTGGAGCTGGGCGAGGAATTTCTGTACCTTCAGAGATAAGTTCAACCCTCAGTTTTTCAAGCCAGTCCCTTAAGTGGAAAGTCGCAAAACAATCATCCGCGTTATAACCCTGAACAATTTCTTTTGTCTTATCATCAATTGAAGCCGTGTCATTTAGTTCCAGACATGCAGAAAGAGCAGTTAATGCAACATTTGCGTCATGCAAAGCAATCAGGCGCTTAAATCCAAAAAATGGTTCAAGTTTTTTAAGAGAATAGCTTTCTACACTAGCTCTAATAGCATTTTTCACAACACTGAGAAGATCAACAAAGATCTTGCCCCGTAAGAAATTATCAATCTCTTCTTCCTTCGTGGCATATCGCCCCATTAATCTCTTAAGAGCTGACGTTTCATACGGAGCGAAATGGTAAATATGTAAATCGGGATATTCTTTTAGACGTTGCGACACAAAATCTACAAATTCCTCAAAAGCAGATTTCTCGCCAAGTCTATCTAGCGCCCATGCACATCTATATAGCAGCTCATTATTATCGTCTTTGAAGGCATAGCCGAAGAGATATTCAATACCACTTTCTCCAACAAACTGATCGCTTTCAAGATCGAAAAAAATGTCTCCATCCGATGGCTCTGGCATTGCCGCAAAGCCAGTCTCTGGAACAACATCCAGAAACTCGTATTGAAGCTCGCCTGTTTCTTGACCTTTTACCTGAATAGCAGCTTGAGATCGTACTTTTTCTAAAGCAATCAGTGATCCCTTTCTGGGTTTGAAAGGAATGGATGGCAACTTAGCAAGAGAGTGTAGTGTTTTTATCCCGTTTTCTTGCAATTCGTTTCGTTGGCTTTTTGCAATATTAGCCACCAGGCTAAGGTGATCATCATCTCTTCTCCGTTGATCACAATCCCTTTGCCAGCGACAAATATCACAATGTGATTTTGGCTCTGGGTAGGTTTCAATACCCTGATTTTCATTGGCGGCTTCTTCAGCTGATTGTTTTACCCGCCTAAAATAAGCGCCAAATTCTGGATAACGAAAAATTTGTGGTTCAAAATCTGTCCAGGGAGAGACTATATAAAGATTTTCAGGTTCAACACCCTGTATTTGAGAAAGCAGATCAGCATATAGACACAGCTGTAAAACACTACCTCCTTTGGTTTCTCGGGCGAGTTTTGTATCAATCACTTCGTATGACCAATCACCCAGAGAAGATGCTATCGGGATACGTCTTAATATATCAGCTCGTCCTGTCCAGCGTTCTTGACGGAGCGCAGCTTGAACAATAATCTCCTTACCACTCCTCATGGCATTAATAGTTTCACTGACCGTAGTATCGTTAATACCTTCGCCTTCAATGAGAACCACATCAAAACCTTTAGATTTTAAATGATCAATGTATTCTTGTTCATGGCGAAACCCTCTTTCTCTAAGTATCTCAAGCAAAGGGTCGTAATAGTCAGGTTTTTTGAGGATGCCAGTTGCGACCTGGAGATCTAGTACACTTAGATGGTCACAATTCAGATGCCCTACAAGATCGGTAGCACTGAGGAATATAATACCCTTTTCTCTTTTCAATTATTTATCCTTAATTTATATGAAATATAGCACTTACGATCTTGTATATTACGCACATATACTAATTAGATTGTCATATCAAAATGTAACCATCGAATAATCATCCTAAATTCGAAGTTTTTTTCAGAACGCATTTATGTTCAATATATATAAGGGTTCTTATTATTCAAAAGCCGTGACAATGGAGTGTATAACCCATTCAAATTCCATCGGAAGTTCATCATCAATAACTACATAGTATAATACACTGACAACTTCGTTCATTATGTCCTTACAAGTTGGTATTTTTATATATTATTAATTTTTCTGCTACTCAACAATAAACTTTTTTAAATAGTTTTTTATTCTTTCATATGGAACGCCAACTATTATTGAACTTCGAAAATCTATTTATTATTCAGCATTTCACTGATCAAATCTTGATATGAAAAATCTAGGTTCGTTTTCTAGATCGGAGCATCCTTTTAACAGGACCACATCACACAGGATATCCAGCAAATTAGTATTTAGACATTTTGTCACCGTATCGTTGAAACTCCACTTTTAATGAAGCCAGATGAATGAGATACAACTAACACCCCAACTAATAACTAATTCAACAATATATAGTTCTGTCTAATTCTAAATATCTAGAATCAATATTTTGTATATTGCACCAACCCCATAAATCTTAACTCCTACTCTTCCTCGAATTCCGCACTACCAAAACGAAGCACGTTACAATTTTCTTTAATTGTGCGCTGCAGTGCCTCGTCAAAACCATCCTTAGATTTCGCCTGAATTTCTACCGAAATAGAAACTTCAACGCCGAGTTTGGCAGTGAACTGCTGAACCACTTCATCAACAATAGTGGCGAAGTCGATTTTTGCTTTCACTGGGTCGAGGTCAATACTGCCGTAAAACTGTTTTTTAATGGTGGTTTGTATCGCAGCCGTAGTTACCTCTCCTGGTGTTGGCTGTGGCTGAGCTACAGTTGAATCGCCGAGCACAGAATGAGGCACAGTACTACCACCCGTTGGCAGTGTAGATGTAGCTAGTTGCGGAGCTGGTTTTGTTTTCTCGCGGTATTCTGCAGCAGCATCTTTATCAATTAGGACGCATGCGTCATCTAGCGTTGGTATGCCACCGTTACCAAAACGAAAACCTAAGTACCGGTCGCCATCTTTACCCGATGCGAAGCCAAAAAAATCCTCACTGTCCAAGCCTTGGCCAATTGCATTTTTATAGACATTATCATTAATAAGTCTGGGTAAATATAAATAATGGCAGGTGTCTTGGTAGATTTTTAAGGCATTAACATCAGTAATGCCATCCTTAAGATACCACTGTGCTAACAGATTTCTTAAATGGACAGGTGACCATTCGGATGTAATCCATTCTTCTTCGCGCAATCTGTTTTCAATTTCTTGAATTAAATTCACAGCATTTGTAGATACTGAAACAGTCTCCCAATCTACTGATTTATCAGTCGCTTTAAACTGCATTGGACAAAGAATCCATTTGTAACTTTCACGAACCATTTGTTGAAGTGTTTTCTCAGCTCCTTCGGTACTCTTCTTAGCTAGGTTCGCTTGAAAAAGGTCAAGGTTCAACTTTCCTTCATTAATGTCGTTGACGATTTCTTTCCATGCCAAATAAGTTCTACCTGCCTCATTCAATCGACCTACCACATCCGAATCTGGCGCGAAGAAAATTAAGCGATTACGTTTTTGTCTTGGTTGATCACCACGAAATGCGAGTATTTTTTCAGCGGCAGCAATAGCGCTGCTTCCATCGGTTTTGATATAACCTTCGTTTGGTGATAGCACTACTAATCTTGGTCCGGAACCATAATCATCTGGCACATCTGTAGAATTAGTAAATACATGAACACCCGAAAAAATTGAATTGCGACCAAATACACTATTCACACGACGCTTTAATTCATCATTAAGTGTTAACTTATCAATATTTTGCTTACGACTTTCCATTTCACGGCGTAAGTTAGGTTTAGTGTCTAACCAAAATCGATCTTGATCTGAATACAAATAGTGCAACCTGTCTCGTAAGCGTTTTAATACGTCTTCAAAAACACCCACGGTTTGCCCTGGCTGAACGCTTCCCAACAAAATTCGCTCTACTTGTATCCCTTTCACCACGTGATCGCGAGTACTGGGAGCACTGCCCAAGAAAACCGTACGCATAGTTCGATGTGCCGCTTGTACACTACCAAAACGGGTGTCATCGCCATCAATGCGATGCGGTTCTGAACGCTCCCCATCCACTTCGCGCTCGAGTACAGGTTCCCAGCCTTGAGGTAAATAATGAATACTTTTATTACGAACCAGGCTGTCATCTAGTGGAATAGAACCAGGCATGATCAATGCGTCTTGATTATTATCATTCCATAAGCGATGGATAATCACCGCCATATATTGGAGTACGCCGCGCGTTCGCTGAAACTTATCCAGCGTTGACCAGTCTTCGTATAGTCGATCAAATATTTCTGGGTGAATGGGGTAAGATGTACACATGCGCTCGAAATATTCATTTGATTGCGTTTCCAATGGGAAGTACTGCGCATTTTGTCGATAGTAATCACAAAACTGGCGACTAATACCTTCTATTTGTGCACGATCACCCGCCGATTCAAACAAACGCCTACGTACAATTTCAAAGGCTTCTTCTGTTGCTACAGGTTTCCAAACAGACTCTACGCGACCAAAGTGCTTCTCCAGCGCCACTAGTGTTTTTTGCCCAAAAGAATCACCCACTTCGGTGTCTGATTCGGGCAGTGATGCCAGTAAGATAGCATTAGGTACCGTTTTAAGAGCCTCAGTCAGCGCCTGTATAAATTTCAAGTTAGCTTCATACGTACCGGCATTCAGTTGTTTGCCAGGTTTTAAATCGCTGAAAAACTTTTGTAGCTCATCAATCAACACCACACAAGGTGCCGCTTTAGTGAGTAGTTCAGCCAACACATCTTTGCCCGGAGCCGTACCATCACGATCACTCGCGGCAACCAGCTTATAACCTTCATCCCCTAACAGCTGCCAGGCCATTTCCCCCCATAGAGTATTGGCACAAATACTACCATGCTGTTTACCCTGACTTACCGACATCGCAATACCATCTAATACAGAGATATTAGCATTCGGCAAATCGTGAATGCCTGCTTGATCTAATAACGGTGAAACACCTTCGAGCTTATCGGTACTGACCTTGCGTGTGGCCAAGTGCAATACCGTTAACATGGTATGGGTTTTACCACCACCAAAAGCAGTTTGTAGTTGAATAACCGGGTCGCCACCTAAGCCTGCTAAACGTTGAGCAACAGACATCAACAGTAAACGCATACCTTCGGTAATAAAAGTTCGCGAGAAAAACTTCTCCGCATCCTGATATTCTGGTGTTGCCGTTCCATTGGCTACTTGAGTGATATCAGCAGCAAACTCTGATTGTTTGAATGTGCCTTCTAATACATCTTTGTGAGGACGGGCAATCTCACGCCATGGTTTTAAGCTCATTCTTCATCCTCATCTAATAATAGGTCTGAAAATCTCTGGCAAATAAGTTCGCCTCTGGCATCAATAAACTTCTCATAATTTTCTAGTTTCCAGAGAGACTTATTCTTGGGTATACAATGTAATTTTAGGAACTCATCAGATTTATTCTTGAACCAAACTTCTGGAGGAGTATCAGACTTATCTCCAGCTCCATTCTCTTGTGCGGTTAGTAACATACAATTACTAATCTGGTTAATTTCCCATGCGCTATAGTGCTGAATTGGTCGTCCAGATTCAGGATTAACTACCTTTACACTTTTCAATAGGCTTTGAGGGAAAATGTGGTCGACCTGAGGCAAATGCCCGCTATATGCTGGTCTATAGTCATTGTCATACCATTGGTTGAACAGTAAATGTATTTGTCCACTTCCATAACCCCACCCAAGCAACGTGTCAGAATAAATTCTGAGATTTTTTCCTTTGCTTTCAATAATCCTGAATATTGATTTTCTGTCAAATTGCTTCTGTTTCTTAATATCGGCAATGATTTTATCGATCAGTCCATCCGGGCTGCCGGAAAATGAACCGGTCATTAATGTCTTCAACAGATACTCTTTTATTGGGCGGATACTTTTCCAGTCCTTTGGAAAGTGATAATGAAAGTAAATTAAAGGAATTAAGGCATTGTACGAGGTTAATGCCTTGTCGCTTCGTATAAAAGTTTTAGCAACAAGCTGATCTTTTACAAAACTTATTGAGTTTGTTATTTTGATCCAGTTGTCTGCAATTTTCTTTCGAAGCTTCTCGTCTCTAAGTTTATCGACATCATATTTTGATCCTTGATCCAGCAAGGTCATAGCGGTCTTAATAACGAAATCCCTACTAAAACCAAATCTATTGTCATTGAGTTCAACCAAATACTCATCCATCTCAACATCAGCCACATCCCAATGTGATGTTAACAGAGTAAACATTAAATCTGATTTACTTAACTTAGTACCACCAGAGTTTGCGCGTATAAATATTTCTACCACATCATCGAACTCATAGGCATTATCATCATCAGTACCATCCAGCTCCTGGTATAGCAAACTCTCCGACACCTCAAATTCTCTTTTAGCTCTACTTACGTTTCTTGTGATTGTACGTCTTTCTTCACTTGTTATTTCAACGTCACTATCCTTTATTAAATCATCAACAATATCTTCAGGTAATTTTCTGGAATAGATAAGTGAACTTATAGGGACCCAAGGCCATGAATTTTCCTTTTGTTTTTTGAATGAAAAACGGTAGGCAATTTCTTCCGGGTTTTTAGCTTCACCACTTAGCAAATCAAATTTTAAAACTTTTCCATTTATCGAACCTTTTAACCCGATATAAAATGACTGAAGTCTTTGCTGACCATCTAAAACCAGGCGTTTCAATTTTTTGTTGTCCGGTCTATACAAACTTTTCAAATCGAATGACTCATGATATTGATCAATGAATCTCCGATGCCGAATAGACTCTTTTGTTTTCCATAACATCATCGATGGAAGAGGATACTGTCTCATTACAGAATCGAATAGTTTTTCTATTTGCTCCTCTTCCCAAACAAATAAGCGCTGGATGTTTGGCAGCCACAAACCACCCCCATCAGAATCTTCATTATTGATGTCGGCAACCATTGTTTTTATAGTTTTAGATGCCATAGAATCTCTCCCTATTGTTAAATGATATCCAATTGAACTTGAGTACCAATATGTCCTACATCATGTGATGCAGAGACAATGGAATGCCACGATCCAATTAATTCGTTATAGGCGCGGGCTTCTTCGGCCCATTTTTTACGTTCGCACAGGGTATATAGATGGTAGGCCAGTTGGCGAATGGGCTCACCACGCTCGGGCATGCGTGCTAGCAGGACGCCGGATTCGTTTTCTCCTTGTTGGTTAAGCACGCGGATCATCTGATGGCAGGCTTCCCATATCGGGGTACGTGTGTCTGTTTTTGGGTCCCAGTCTTGAGGGTATTCGCTCCACTTCAATAAACGCACCTTTCCGCCACCGGTTTCAATCACACCGGCATCGCGCACACCGTCTACCGAAGTACCTTTAGCGCGGGCAAGCGTATCGGCCTCACCAAACTGGCCTTCTCCCCAACCGTATTGGCTAAACCAATCGTCACAAAATAGCGTGTCGGCATCAAAGTTACCGCTATCTGGGTTTAGGTAATCGGTAATGGCGCGGTTTATTAAAATCAGCGCATCATGCACACTCATCTTGCTGCCATCTTGATTAAATACAGCAGCATATTTGGAATAAATCGCCATGCCGGGGCCAATGGCAGCTTGAGCTAAATCCACCGGGGCGATCGGCGTAGCGCCGGTTTCACCGCCAATCATGGCCTCGAGTGCCTCAGGCATTTTGTCACGCAGTTCTCGTTGTAATTCACGACGGGAAATAGATTCTGATTCTATTTCGCGTTTCTTACATACCAATATGATGGATGACGCTAACGCATTCACTGCAGATTTTACACCTGTAGGACGCTCAGTGCGTATTGGCCAAGTCCCATCAATCATCATTCCTGAAGATATAACTGCTTCTAGAAATGTTTCCCACCCTGTATTGCTAGTACCTTCCACCTTCGTTTCAGATTGTTTAAAAGCATAGTAAATTGTAATGGGAAACGCTCTATGCGATTGCCTTACAATATTATTCATTGCTATTGTCATACCGTCTAAGAAAAATTTTTCTGCGTCACTTTTTGATTCATGACGAAACGGAGTAGCAATTAATTCATCCGCTTTTGGAACAGTAATAGTGCCGAATAATTTTGGGGAAATTACTCTTAGGGAGCGTCTCAACCATATATAGAAAAAATCTGAAAGATCAGCATATCCAATGTTGTCATAATATGGAGGGTCTGTTGAAATAACTTTATCCTTGCTTATCTCTTGTGTTTTTGCATCGTGTTGCTGTATTAGACCAAATCCCATTGCTGGTGCATTCACAATAGCTTTTTTGATCGAGTTTGTAGTTAACGAAAAATCTCCCGCAGCGCCAGCAAACGGGTTCACTTCCGGAAAGTCCCAGGCCATGGGAATTGCTTGACGGCTAAATAAATTTACGGACTGTTCTCTACTTTGTGACCAGACAGCTAGTGCATTTAAAGTGTTAGCGGAACGACTGACAGCTAACCCCAAATAAATGGCTACAGCATCTGCATATGCAGTGGCGCCTAACCCTCCATCATCAAGCTTCTTGCTATCAGAATTAAATAAATTTGAGTTAATTGCGTCTGAAAGAATCTTTTCCCTTGTCTCCACAACTAAGTCAGAAAGCGTGCTAAGGGCAACAAGTTGTCTTGCGGTAAATAGATCAACATGCTTTAGCATGCCGTATTCCTGAACTCGAAAGCCTAATGCCTTTTCTGGTAAAGAACTATTTGGAATATCATCAGTTTTTGCAGCAAGTGCAATATTTTCAACTTCAGCTGTAGGAGAAAGATAAACTCTCCCCTTGGAGCTTTCTGCAACAATTGCCATGAGTTTTTGACCAATGCCGCCCTTCTTACCTGCCGCCCTAATATACGAAAAAGGAACTGAAGCACCCGATAATAAACAAACAGCACCAGTTCTTTGCACAGTTCCGTCAAGACCACCAGAAGGTAGTTTTCCTTTATGGACAACAAATTTATAGGAATTACCTTGAACCACAGGTTCAACCCAAGCCTCCTTTCCTTTTTTGCTAGAAAGAATAAATGAGCGAACTAATGGAATTTGGGCCGTTTGAAAGGCGGGGTTTGGCGATTTGACTGTTCGAGCCCAAATACAAGCTATAAATGTACAAGTCTCTCCTAATAGAGGCACTAAATCTTTTCTTGAAGAAACCATTTCCTCTGTAATTATTATTTTAGGGTATAGATGTCCAATTCGTTTAAAAGCCTCATTTTTTATCCAATCCCCATATCTACGAACGTCTTCTCCGATGCCAGTAGCTCCAGGCCAGTCAGAAAGCATTTCAGATTGTTTTTCAGCGTCTGGAACTGGCCCAACCGGCACTTGCCCCGCAAATTTAGGTGGTATCTCGATCATGGCTTTATTGATCAATACCGCCACGGGGTTTAAATCACTGGCGTAACTTTCTAATCCTAAACGCTGGGCTTCTAGTGGTATCGCTCCTCCTCCAGCAAATGGATCATGAAATGCTGGGAGTTTTTCTGGGTTAAACAGTTCTGCTGCTTGTGGATGATTGCGATTCAATTGGCAGGTCTCGCCCCAGCTTTCTTTAATGGCTTCGCGGGCACGATTTAATACCTCTTCGTTATTGGTGTTTTCCCACTTCACCAAATCGCGAATAATTTGAAACAGCTTTTCACGTTTTATTTCCGCTTCTTTTTTATTGACGCCGTATTTAAAACCAGCGTCTTGCTGGTAGCCGGGGTCATTGACCATTTGTGCAAAAATCACCGCGCGCGCTGCCGCCAGTGGCCGACGGGCCCACCATAAATGCAAGGTACTTGGGTGGCCGTGACGAATCGACTTCTCCCTCGCTGCGGCAACGTTAATATCATCTAAAGGCAGTGCAACTTCGATCAGTTTTTTTGGACTGTAAATTTTAGTTTCGTTTGTATTAGTCATTGCCTGCTCTTAGATTGTTTTATCTGGAGATACTGCTTTAGAAAGTAAGTCACTCAGATCATAATTAATACTAGCCACACCAAAATCAGGCTCGATCGTGAAGGGATTTTGCACGTAAAAAGGCCCTTCGTGTGAGTCACTATCGACAATCACAATGGCGAGAATAAATTTGTCGGACTGGTTTAAGCCGTAAATAATTTCGTTTCGGCTAACGGTAATGGTGCTTTGACCTTTGGCGCGGCCTTTTACTTCGATATGGCGGTCTGGCTTGATGGAACCATCTAAATTGGCAGGTGGACGAGAGGTGACATCCCAACCGCACTTTTCTGCACCAACATCGGTAACTTTATGGCCAAAAGCAAGTTCGGCTTGCATGACAGCATTCATGGCCACTTGCTCAACGCGGGCACGGGCCACGGCATCGACCGTAAATTGAGTTTCACCTTTGCGCATTGACAGTAAACCTTGTGGAATTACCAAGGCTCCCCCGATGACGACTGGCGTGCTGGATACCACATTTTTAAGTGCTATCAATTCGGCTTTACGTTGTTCTAAGCGGGCAGTGAGTTCATCCACACGGCGGCGTGCCATTTCTGGTTGTATACGGGGTTGTTTACCTGCATTCACGTCATCTTGTAGTTTTATGTAACGGTCTGACCAATAGTTGATTTCTTTGACCAAACGCTCGTTAACGGCAGCCATCGTTTTGTCGGCTTGGCGTTCGCGGCGACCTTTTACCTCGGCATAGTGCTCAGGCACCAACTGCTGTGAGGCATGGTTAAGTGCTAATGCTTCGAGGTTATTATTAAGCCAGCCTGCCTGGAGGATGTCACTCACCAGCTTGAGGTCATAATCGTCGATAGGTTGTAAGTCTAAGTGGGGCGCCCAGCCTGCATTGATTGCATTGCCTTGTTCGTCGATTTCGACAAACTGTAATCGGCGTGATGCGACTTCTCCGCTTTGGCTCGACTCACGCACCGTGTGGTCAACCATAAACAAAACTTTTGGTTCCGTACTGTCGTCATTTGGATCGACTAACACAGCACCTTGTTTCATTTTCTGGCGATGTGCTTGAAGCACCAAATCGGTAACGGCATGCATGAGTGGGTGCATCGGGTGAATCATGTCTGCCATGGGTTTACCTGCTTGGCGAACATGTTGTTTTTCAAAGCAGATGCGTTCGTATTTTTTCAGCACTGGCGTGCGGCTTTCGCCGATGATGCGATCCCGTTCACGAACCGCGGCGGGGACATGGCGCACTTCGTAGCGACCTGATTCACGCGCACGAAACTCGCCACCCAGCGTTTGAAATGCTTCGGTAAAAAAGGCGCGTATAAAATAAGGTTGAAGCTTTCTCGCTTCGGCTTTTTCCATCTCTTCTTTTACGGCATAGAGCTCTTCTAGCCCCATGTGCTGATCAACTAATGCATTACGCTTAATAATATCTTTGAGATGTTCAGCATCGAGCGCACCTTCGATGACTTCATTCATTTTCGCTTTTACTTTTGGATCATCGCCATAACGAATGGCCTCAACTAAGAGATCTTTAAGCGATACGTTATTGAACGCTTCGCCAAGTACATCAAACACCTTACCGCCCAATGCCTCTTTTTCAATCTCAATTTTATCGAACAGTTTTTGGAAGACTTCACCTTCTCGCGTTTCATTGGCAACAATGTTCCACAGGTGGCATACTTCGGTTTGACCTATACGGTGAATACGACCAAAACGTTGTTCTAGGCGATTTGGGTTCCAGGGTAAGTCGTAGTTAACCATTAGGTTGGCATTTTGCAGATTGACACCTTCGCCTGCTGCATCGGTAGCTACCAGCACCACTACTTCTGGATCATTACGGAATTCTTCTTGAATTTTTCGACGCTCATCACGATTGGTTGCACCAGAAATTGTACGTACCGAATTGGTGTTGCCTAACATTCCACCTATGCGGGTAAGGAGGTAATTAAGTGTGTCTTTATGCTCAGTAAAAATAATTAGTTTTCGACGACTGCCACTGGCAGTGAACATCTCTGGCTTGTCTTGAAGCAGGCAGGAGAGCTCTTCCCATTTTTTATCATTTCCAGATTGCACCACTGTCAATGCTTGATATTCTAAATCTTTTAAGCTGATAATTTCGGCTTCAAGTTCAGGTATAGTTTCGGCAGCAGTAGCCTGATCCATCACTTGCTCTGCAAAAAGTTCGTACTCTTCTGCACTGAGCTCTTCATCGAGCTCATCGTAGTTATCTGGTAGGTCAATTTGTTTTTTAGCGCTGTATTCACCAAGTGTTTCCGCAACATTATTCTGTGACACAGCCTGGCCGCGCGCCATTAATTTAGTTTCTTCAAGTCGAGCTTCAAGACGCTCACGACGACGCTTTAATGATTGGTATATCGCTTCAGGGCTTGAAGCTAAACGACGCTGTAACATAGTTAATGCGAAACCAACGTTATTTTTCTTTTTACCATCAAGTTTATCCGCGCGATTCATCTCTTCACGAACATAGGTGGTGACCTGTTCGTAAAGTGATGCTTCCATAGGTGATAATTCATAGTTGGCTGTGTAGGCGCGACGTTCAGGAAATAACTTTGTTCCATCGAATTTGAATAGTTCTTCTTTAACCATGCGACGCATCATGTCTGACACATCGATTTTATGAGCTCCCTCACGGAACTTACCGTAGAAGCGATCACCGTCGAGCAGTGATAACCAAATTTGAAAGTCTTCCTCTTTTCCGTTATGGGGTGTCGCTGTCATCAGCAAATAATGACGAGTAATAGAACCAAGCAATTCCCCAAGAAGAAAACGCTTGGTTTTATTTACTTTGTTACCGAAATAGTTCGCGGATAATTTGTGAGCTTCATCAACAATGATTAAATCCCA
>Ga0224506_10002219_pt1 | contig 13348 bp, 12 predicted proteins | sample SF_Jan12_sed_USG_2_FD_169108 | JGI IMG/M metagenome (GOLD analysis project Ga0224506, IMG submission 169108) | Sediment microbial communities from San Francisco Bay, California, United States - SF_Jan12_sed_USGS_8_1 | ecosystem: Environmental > Aquatic > Marine > Sediment | place: USA... | reverse complement strand
TCCAACGAGCGGCATGTGTCCCCTATGCATTAGAGATTGCTCCTTCTTATGCGAAGTAGGGTTGTCCACCTTAAGGGGAAGGGAAGCCCTTTACCCAGAGCAGGTCCAATTTGGATACAGCACAGCCAGCGCCCTAAAGGACTTTCGCCTAGACTGGTCCGACTTCAACATCCAATCAGCTCTCTTCAAAGCCGAGGGAATAGAAGCAGACTCCGACCAGGCGATGTTCCAAAATGTAAACGTGGAAAGCAAAGTTGCGGGCATTCCATTGAAAATTCCCATTCTAACAGGAGCCTTCGGATCCACTGAAGTGGCTAGACTAAACTGGGAAGGCTTAGCCATAGGCGCAGCGCTTGCAGGAGTTATCATAACCATTGGAGAAAACGTATGCGGAATGGACCCTGAATCAAAAATCACAAGGGGCAAGGTAACCTACTCGAAGGAACTGAAACGTAGAGTTGAAACTTTCCGAAAATTCTGGGACGGAAAATACGGTGACGTTGCCGTTCAAACAAACGTTGAAGATCAGAGACTGGGGGTAGACGTCTACGCCTTGTCGAAACTGGAAGTAAACATAATCGAGAGAAAATGGGGACAAGGAGCCAAAGGTATAGGTGGAGAAGTCAGAGTAAGAGACTTAGAAAAAGCTATCATGCTGAAAAAAAGGGGATACTTCCTATTCCCAGACCCCGAAGACAAAACAGTTCAAGAGGCCTTCAAAGAGGGAATATTCCAATCCTTCGAGAGACACAGCCGAGTTGGCATCCCTACAGAAAAAGGATTTCTAGAAGACATCGACTGGCTGAGAAGCCAAGGAGCCGAACACGTGATCCTAAAGACAGGCGCCTACAGACCATCCGCAGTTGCGTTCACAATGAAACTAGCCTCCGAAGCCAAAATAGAAGCCGTCACCTTCGACGGTGCCGGAGGCGGGACAGGTATGAGTCCAGTGCCAATGATGGATGAAATGAGCACTCCAACGGTTTACCTAGAGACTCAGGTTTTGAAGTGCGCAGAAATTTTGAGAAAAAAGGGTAGACATGTACCTGACATCATAATAGCTGGCGGTTTCATAAAAGAGTCACAAATGTTCAAAGCTATGGCGATGAGTAACTTCGGCGAAGGACCTTACGTAAAGGCTGTTTTGATGGCAAGGGCGCCCCTCCTCGCGGTCATGAAATCGTCATACTTCGCGGAACTGTCTAAAAAAGGTAAGCTACCGAGAGCGTTTGCAGAACGATACGGCACAACACCCGACAAATTCTCCATCACAGCGCCTGAACTGAAGGCAACGTATGGAAAAAGGTTCAAGGAAATTCCTTGGGAAGCAGTTGGCCTCTACACATATCTGAATGAGAGGATTAAGGTTGGGTTGATGCAGCTGATGGCTGGGGCAAGAAAATGGAAACTGGACCTACTTGACAGAAAAGACCTTGTTGCGCTGACTGAAAGAGCGGCGAAGGTTACTGGAATCCCGCTAGTGGAAGAAGCAGAGGAAGAAGCCATCGAAAGAATCCTAAGTTAACCTATTCTTCTCTTTTCATAATCTCTTCTGCGGCGATGACCCCTGAAGCAGACGCTTGGACGAGACCCCTACTTACCCCAGCGCCATCGCCTATTGTAAACAAATTATGAATTTTTGTTTCTAGGCGATCGCTCAATTCGAGTCTTGAAGAATAGAATTTTACCTCTACGCCGTACAGTAACGTGTCTTTTGAATGTATCCCTGGAGCAACCTGATCCAAAGCTTGAAGCATTTCACGTATATCCGCTAAGTATCGATAGGGTAAGACAAAGCTGAGGTCGCCTGGCGTAGCACTCTTAAGCGTCGGGACAACCAAGCTTCTTTTTATCCGCTCCTCGGTTGATCGTCGTCCAACTTCAAAGTCGCCCAGCCTTTGAACGATCACACCTCCGCTGAGAAGGTTTGTGAGCCTTGCAAGGTATTTTCCATAGGCGATGGGTTCACGGAAGGGCTCTGTGAAAGATGTGCTGACCAAAATGGCGAAGTTGGTATTTCCAGTTTTCCTCTCAGCGTAACTCTGACCGTTTACCGTTAATACACCATTATACGATTCAGTAATGACTTCTCCCAGAGGCGCAACGCAAAACGTTCTCACCTGGTCGTCAAAGGACTTAGAATAGTAAATAAACTTGGGTTCATACAAAGTCTGTGTTAGTTCCTCCATAATTGAGGCTTGAACCTCAACCCTAACGCCTACATCCACAGGGTTGTTTAACGTTTTCAAACCCAAAGACTCTGCCTCAAACTTCAACCATTCAGCTCCGCTTCTACCCGGGGCTACAATCACGTATTTCCCGTAAAATTTTTCACCTGTCGTAGTTTCAACTCCTTCGACCCCATCTTTTTTAACCAAGAGGCTTTTCACATCTGTTTTGGTTCGAACATCAACCCTGTCTTTAAGGTGACGACGCATTTTGCGGAGGGTTTGGGCGCACTTTTCGGTGCCCATGTGGCGCACTTTTTGCGGGATAAGCTTCAACCCAGCGAAGGATGCTCTTCGTGCGATTTCATCAATTTTATCGGGGTCGACTCCATAAAGGTGCTTAATTGCCCCGAACTTCAGATATACGCTGTCCACGTAGTTTACTAGGGCGCCGAGTTTTTCCTTGGTGCAATATTCGTTGAGCCACCCGCCAACCTCGGTGGATATGGTAAGTTTTCCATCGCTGAAGGCGCCGGCGCCGCCCCATCCTGATAACAACGAACAAGGGTCACAGTTTATGCATCCTAGACCTCTGTTCGCTGGACACTTACGTTGATTGATGTCTGGGCCCTTCTCGATCATAAGAATATTTAATTTCGTTTTGTCAGCCAGTTCAAGAGCGGAGAAGATTCCAGCCGGACCGGCGCCAATGATTATGACATCAAATTTCAAGAGTCATCCTCCGGAAACCCAAAACTACATGTTACAGGTGCAATATATGTTTTAGCTAGAGGCTCAACCGAAGACTTCTATTCATTTGCAGGGTGAACGGTCAGGGAAGGAGAGGGTTAACAGAGAGGTAAGATGAAATTTTGAAGCAACTTTTTTTAGGTCGGATACAATTAAAATGGTGTTTCGTAGGAAGACATCTATCATGAAGGTTGGAATAGTTGGTTGCGGGGACGTGTCTGGGCTTCATGTAAATGCATGGAGAGACGTAGGGGCGTCCGTAACCGCTGTCTGTGACATAAATGAAAGAACTGCCATGCAATTTGCCGAAAAATGGAGAATCCCTTCTCGCCATACTAGCTTCTCTGAGATGCTTCAAAGCGAAGACATGTTCGCTATTTCAATCTGTACTCCTCCCCAATTTCACGCGAATCTAGCTATAGGGGCTCTGGAGTCTGGATGTCACGTGGTCGTGGAAAAACCCTTCACTGTGACGACTAAAGAGGCGGATAAAGTTATGGATACGCTTCAAAATTCATCAGCGAGGCTCACGATAATTCATAGTCAACTCTTTGAGCCATCAATGTTACGTGCAATGAAACGAATTAAAGCAGGGACTATAGGAAGAATCGTTGGAATGAATGTTGGGATTTTGCACAGTAATGATGAACCAATGGCATCAGATAGAAATCATTGGTGCTATAGACTTCCAGGCGGCAGATTTGGAGAAAATTTACCCCATCCAGTATATCTTCTCCAAACTTTTTTAGGAAAACTGAAAGTCAAGTCCGTTTTCACTGACAAACTGGGGCCTTGTCCATGGATGCCCTTCGATGAATTGAGAGTAATCCTAGAGGCTGATGAAAAAAAGATTGGAACCATTTATATCAGCTTTAACGCTCCAGGATCCCAGAGAACTGATGTCTATACAGACATCTACGGCACTGGAGGTGCCATGCAAGCCGGAATCTATCCTGTCAGCAGTTTAATTGTAACGAAGCCCGGACGCGGAATATGGCTCGCCGAGAATGTCATCGACCAAATCAAAATAGGGCTTTCATACTTGAGCACCATCTTAGCTAAACAGAAAGGACCCAGAAGTTTTAGCGCTACGCATGCAATAATTATCAAGTCGTTTGTGGAAAGCATCTTTGGTAACGGAGAACCCCTAATCACCCCTGAAATGGGATATGAAACCGTGCATGTCGTTGAACAGATATGTAGACAAATAGAGAAGACCCCAGTTTCTAAGAATTAACCATAAAACGTCAGGTAACTGTATACGAATCCTCGCCAGCTAGGTGAGTTATTTTCTTTTCGGATCCCCTAAAGTTTTTGTTATCGCTTTTGCACTGCTAGGTTTCTCAGCCAATATGAAATCCACTTACACTAAACCTCTACTCACGACCCAATGTACTGCTATAAATCCTAGTGGAAGTCTGAACCACACCCATAGAACCCTTATTAGGACGGTTGCCGCGGCGCTGACGGCGGCAGCTTGCGGCCCTAAGAGGGCAATGTAAAGGCTGGTCATGACAATCTCGATGAACCCTACTTCACCCGGCAACATAGTGGGGATGCTTTGAAGGCTACGACTAATGGAATACACGATTGTTAGTAGGACAAAGCTAACTGGGTAGCCAAGAGAAAAAAAGACTAAATAGGATACAAGTATACTGAGGAAATAACATACTATAGAAAAAAACACGGGTTGAACTAAGCTTCTTGGGTTCCTGCCTAAAACTTCTATTGATTGATGGAAGGCACTCAAAGCTTTTTTTGCCTTAGACCTTAGGCTGGCGAGTTTCAAGCGTCCTCTTGAAACGAAGGTGAAAAAACGTAGCAACAAATCGACTAATTTCTGAGTGAGGTCTTTTTTTAGGAATAAGAGAAATATGAAAATCAGCGGAATGGCGGTGCCGACTATTATGAGTAATATCAAATTCGAAACAAGTGCATGAAGTTCGTATTGTATAATGAATAACGAAAGGGAGCAAATAATCAAAGTGCTTAAGGTTACTACCATTGAGAGAATTCTGTGACCCAGAACGGATGCTACAACTTTTCCTGTGTTTTCACCTGACTCTTTGGTCATTAGGTAAGCTTTTGAGGCGTCTTCACCAATTGATTCAGATGGAACGAAAAACTCGACAAAGATTCCAACCCAAGTAATTAGGAAAGTTTTTTTGAAGGGAACGTTTATCGAGAGGGGACGCAGAAAATATTGCCAAGTCAGAGAATAGGTTAGCATATTTAACAGGAGAACGGCGACTGCCAGTGAATAGTAGAAGAGATTGATGTGCTGGATGGTCGTGAGCATTTCGGGTATGTCAACGAAGAAATAGAGGTAGGCGATGAAGATCAGCAGACCTATCACTAAGAAGGGAACGGTTCTTCTTAGAGTACTACGCTTTTCTGGAAACCATTTGGTATCCACCGAAGTTTTGGCTCCAACCACCTAACTCACGGCATTATTTCCTTTTGTTTTTTAATCGTTTTCTTTGCCATATGACGTATCTACGTTCTTTCTTTCATCACAACCTAAAACTACCATATTTACTTAAGATGGTTTTTAAAGGTGATTTGGCAAGCAAAGAAAATTCTGTTGTGCAATTCATTAGGCACGGATGACATTTCGGAACTACCGCATCTTTAATCCTCTTCAACTTCTTGCTTTTTAGCAGATCTGTCATAGAATGTTGGAGCAAAGAACCTATGTAAGTTTCTTTCGTTCGAGGAAGACCGGGACACAAAAATAGCTTTCCTTCATTGTTTATAGCCAAATATAATTGGCCAGCATCACAAAGTTTTGGAACTGTCCCGGTGATGTAGTCGGAGATGTGGTTTATGAAGTAATACGACTGTGATATGTGACGTCGATAATTCGATTTCATTTCGAGAATTTGCTTTATCGAACGGTTAATGGTATCCTTGGGGATCACCCAAGAACTGGAACCAATGACCGGCTGGATGAAAAAGTAATCTACTCCGATGTTTTTTACGGTGTCAAAGACTTTACGGAGCTCTTGGAAGTTAAGTTTGTTTAAGACAAAATTTACGCCAATAGCACAAGCACGAGGATTTGTTGTTGTCAGATGCTTGAGACCTTGAATCGCTTTATCATACGCTCCTTTTTTGCCCCGGACTATATCATGGGTATCGGATAAACCGTCCAAAGATACTGATATAGATTGAAACGAATTAACGAGTCTCTGCGCTCTGGACCTTGTTACTAGGGTTCCATTCGTGCTTAATGTAACAATTAACCCCTTGTCCTTGGCGTATTTTGCTAACTCTTCGAGGTCGTTTCTAAGTAAAGGTTCTCCTCCAGTAATACCTAAGGTCATAACATCTGCGTCGGCTAAGTTATCAACAACCATTTCTGCCTTACTTAACCCTAAATCTTTGTTTACATGATCACGGTAAAGTGTTTGCCTATCACAGAAGAAACAATTTAGGTTGCACTTATACGTTATATCCCACGCTACAAATATTGGGGGAGGTATTTTCAACTTTAGTTTTAAATAGACTCTTAACGTTCGCAACAAGGGCATATTTAGTCTAAGTGGATTTATGTTCACCAATGATTTCCTAGCTCCCTACTGCATGGCTTTGTTTTGTGCGCATATATCGCAGATTGTTTTTTTCATTGTGATTTTCCCGTTAGCAACTCTTTCTCTTGAAGACCGATAATCATCATTATTCCATATTGTGGTAAACCCCTCTTCAAGCGCATTTCCAAATCCCCATTTTTTCCCGTAGACATTACAACACGGGAAGATGGTTCCATCCCAGTTCATCACCGACCTTGTCCATAAAGATGAACAATCATTTTTAAGCGCTTTTTTCCTTCTCTTCAGGATGTTGTCGTATGCTGAATAACGCTCATCATGAGGTAACCACTCTTTCACATTTTCGAATTGAGATTCGGGATCTAAGAAGAATCTCTGACTCATATCGCAGAGAATTTTTGCAAACTCTATGTGATCAACACCAATTTCTTTAGCCAATCTCTTCGCTTTGGTCATCTCTTTTTCAGTGAATTTCGTTACGAAAAACTTCCATTGCAAGAGAGGTTTTCGACTATTCAGTTTTCTTTTTTCTTTTACGATTTTCTTTATATTGTTGATTACCTTTGCAAAATTGTTTCCTCGTTGGTAGGTTTCAACAGTTTCCTGACTTGCCCCATCTAACGATACCATTAGTAGGTTTAAACCTGATTGTATTAGTTCTCTGCACGTCTTATCATCAAAAATATTTAGATTTGAACTTGTTGTCACTATGATATTTTTATCTCTAGCATATCTAATCATTTTAAGGAACTCTCTGTTTAGAAACGGTTCTCCCCAATTGTACAACTCTAGTACTAGCAGGTAATCACCGAATTCGTCAATGATTTTTTTGAAATTCGCAAAGGTAAGAAAACCTTTCGGTAAGCCTTCTTTTCCTTGACCTGTTGGGCATAGGGGACAGTGTAAAGTGCAGAAGTTTCCGGTTTCGATGGTTAAGTGGTATGGGAACCCCGCAACATAGGAATTTTTCAAAAACCTATGTTGAAATTCGACCAGAAAAAAATTGAGTATGGCTTTGGGCTTCGTCAAAATACCAAACAAGTCTCGAGGCTGATCCTTGATGAATGTAAGAAAGTGTTTGATTTCGTCTCGACCAGGCCTCAATTCCCTTGTACTCATTCTGGTCTACTCCGTTCACTGTGTAGTTTATGGCGTTAATAAATCGTTTATCTGTTTTATTGTTCCATCTTGACGAACTTCCGTAGCCTAGGCTTATCTGTGGGAGGCAACATTAGAGTTTTTAAGAGGCACTTAATTAGTGATTTGAGGGGTTCTGGATGGGAACTCTAGACGGGGTTAGAGTGTTAGACTTGACTAGGCTTTTGCCTGGAGACTACTGTACAATGATACTCGGCGACATGGGAGCCGAAGTCATTAAGGTTGAAGAACCTAGCTTAGGCGACTACATACGCTGGGTGCCCCCCCTCATAAAGGGTCAAAGCGTCTCTCACCTAATGCTGAACAGGAACAAGAAAAGCATGAAACTGAACCTAAAGTCTGAGAAGGGCAAAGAGGTTTTCTATAAGTTAGTGGAAAGGTCCGACGTAGTTATCGAATGCTTCAGACCAGGAGTTGTCAAAAGACTAGGCATCGATTACGAGTCTGTCAGTAAGGTTAACCAACGCATAGTTTATTGTTCAATGTCTGGCTATGGTCAGGATGGCCCCTATAGAGACCTGCCGGGACACGATGTAAATTACATAGGCTACGGTGGGGTCCTTGGTATAACCGGCCCTTCCGGTGGTGCTCCTGTGATACCGGGCGTTCAAATCGCAGACTTGACCACGGGCCTTATGACGGTTACGGCGATACTTGCAGCCCTCTTGGCGCGGGAGAGGATGGGAAGAGGACAATACATTGATGTATCCTTCCTTGATGTTGTCGCTTCTCTGGCAGTTTTACCTGCAGCCTTCTATGTTGGTGAAGGAAGGCCTCCGAAACGTGGCGAGTGGTTGTTGAATGGGGGTTTTCCCTGCTATAGCGTCTATGAGGCTAAGGATGGGAAGTATTTAACCATAGGATGCCTAGAAGAGGAATTTTGGGCTAACCTCTGTAGGGCATTAAACGTAACAGACTTCATCAAATACCAGTACACCACCAGCGATGCTAAGCTCAAGGAGATGTTTCAAACCCTCAAAAAAATTTTCAAAACAAGAACTCTAAAAGAATGGATTAAGTTTTTGTCAAAGGAGGATGTGCCATGTGGACCTGTCCACGACATGGACGAAGTGTTCAAGGATCCTCAGATACTGCATAGGAAGATGGTTGTGGAAGTTGAGTATCCAGGCGTGGGCAGAATCAAACAACTCGGCACGCAAATGAAATTCTCCGAAACCCCTTGTGAGATTAGGAGGCCCCCTCCATCCTTCGGAGAACACACAGAGGAAATCTTGAAGTGGCTTGGTTACGCTGAGGCAGAAATATTGGGCATGCAACAGGAAGGCGTCATGTAACGCTAGAGGCTCCGCTACCAAAACGTTGATAATGAGTTTAGGATATGAGGCAACATGCGCCAATGGTCCTCTATCTAGTTTTAGTCTTTGATGGCTTCGAGTAGGCTCATGACGTTCCACAGTTTCACTCTAGTGTAGGGTGGCATGTTAGGGTCCTGCAAGATATCGTCGAGGATGGATATGGCGCTGGACGCCCTGACGGCTGGAGTGTCTTCCGTCAGCTGTAGCACTTCGATGGATTGTTTCGCAGCTCTCCTTATGTTGCGGGGAGTTGTAGTGTCTTCAGAAACTAGTCCAAGAACGTTCATGGCTTCTTCTATTCTTTCCTCATATTCCTGCAATTTCTTTTTTCTTACCATGCAGAAGCCTCCGGCAATATTGCTTCAGGGAGACGCAACCTATTTGTTCATATGGTATAGATATGCGCCAATTTATACTGTTTGCGGATTGGCTTGGCCTTTAGCCAATTTATGCGACCATAGAGCCTAGGGGGGAGATGGGTATAATTGGCACCGAGAATATATTATCTACCTGCAACTAAGTTTGTTCAGGGGCTTGAAGTTGCCTAAGGAGTCGAAAGATATTCAAACCATGGCAGATATGCTTAGGCGGGGTGCCGCCCTCACAGAGCGTTCCTGCCCAGCCTGTTCTTCACCTCTCTTCAAACTGAGAAGCGGGGACCTCTGGTGTGTTCAGTGTCAAAAGCGTGTGATAGTTGTGAAAGAAGGGGAGACACCGACAGAAGCCACGAGCCCGGTGCTTCTCACCAGCCTAGAGTCAACCATCCTAACGAAGATTCAAGAAATAGAAAAAGAAATCAGAGAAGAGAAGGACGCTGAAAAACTGCAGAAACTTGGATCCATCCTATCTACGCTACTCGAAAATCTTGAAAGGATAAGAAAGATTAAAAGAACACAATAATCTTAGCAAAAGGCGTGTAGATTGCTAGGGCGCTACGAAAATTTTCCGGAAGTCATCCACGGTATTGTTCGATTCATCTGCGAATCATCAATAAGAAAGGTTCAGCAAACGATTCTCTCCGCGCTTCATAGTTTGAATCATGAAGTTTGTGGTTTAAGGGCCGTAACGCCCCATTTGCCACAAGAATGTATGGTTAGTTTCGAGCTTGGAGTAGCTGAAGACTTCGATTTCAACTTTTTAGACGAGAAGGAACTAGATAGGTTTCAGAGAAGCATTGTTGAAAAGGAGCTGTCAACACTAGATTTTTTCTTCGTTGTTCGTTATCATGTTGTCAATGATAAGGGGAAACGAGTTCCATTAAAGTTTGATTATCACATGCTCCGCTTCATGTTCCAAGAGAACAGCGTGGAGCTGCGGATCTGCCATGAAAGAGGAACCCAACGAGTTCCTCTAGAAGACTTGATCACTTTTATAACGAAGCGCATAAACGAAGAACTCTCCCAAAGGCAGCTAAAACCGTTAAACTTGGAATATTTGCGAGTCCTCTACTAGAATAAACCTAGTGTTACCTTTAACATGGCTATATGCGCTTGCTGTGCGTCTAGGCTTGACTTTCCCTATTTTTGTCTCTTAGCGCGTGCCGATTTGCTGGTTGCACGTGCCGTCCCATCGGCATTTTGTTCTATTTCGATGCAGTGCCTTGAAATCGCATGGTTTCTTGAATTTGCAGTTTGGTAGTTTAGATTTCTGGTTTGACATTGTGGCTTGACGTTGACTCTGACATTTAATATGAGTTATGAATTGTAAATCAGAATTCAAAATCCACTAAGATGCCAAAAGCTCGCGCTAACCAGCAAAACTAAGCTTATAACACTATTTTCCTTATCTTATAAGGAGGAGGGAGCTATGCCAACAAAAAAGAAGAGTTGGACGGAGAAATTGGCAGATAGTAAAGATCTGCCGAAAGTAGAAAAAATCACTGACAAAATGAGCAAAAGATGGGGCACAGGCACAGTGGTCATTCCCGCGCCGATGGAAGTCGATGAAATGATGAGAAAAGTGCCTGAGGGAAAACTTGTTACCATCAATGAAATTCGCGCAGCTCTGGCAAAAAAACACAAAACAACGATTGGTTGCCCTATTACTACTGGTATTTTTGCTTGGATCGCGGCTCATGCTGCTGAAGAACAAAGACAAGAGGGTAAAAAAGATATTACCTCTTACTGGCGCACCCTGAAAACTGGTGGAGTGATAAACGCGAAATATCCCGGCGGAGTTGAAGGACAGAAAAAACTTTTAGAAAAAGAGGGCCACAAAGTAATTCAAAAAGGCAAAAAATACATCGTTGTCGATCACGAAAAATCGTTGATAAAACTCTAAACTCTTGCACGGCACGTCTAATCAGACAGGTTGGAAATCATTATAATTCTTCAGAAAGTCGAGGATAACTTTTAGAATATCTTTTGCCACTTCATCCTTTCTTCGGTTTCCGTCAACGGACACAAGTTTTCCGTTCTTTACAAACTTAATGTAGACCTTCCTAACCTTCCGCTGAGTCTCCAGTCTTTCCATAACTGACTTTTTCCGTCTTATCCTTTTGACTACAGCTTCCGGCGGGACATCAATGTATATCGCCAAATCCGGGGGAAGAGTCAACCTGTTAATTTCTTCAATCCATTTGAGGTCTAATCCCGCCGCCCCCTGATAGGCTAAGGACGAGTAGACGTACCTGTCAGAAACTACAATCTTCCCGTTTTCCAACGCGGGCTTAATCTCTTTCTCCACGTGATCAACCCTGTCAACCGCAAATAGGAGGGCTTCCACAACGCTTGGCACCCGCCTCTTCCTTTGCAGAATATACGTTCTTATGAACCTCCCAATTTCACCTCGACTCGGCTCAGTGGTGTATACGGCGTCAAAACCCTTTCTTCGCAGGTTTCGTACAAGCCGATGAGCATGGGTGGTTTTTCCGCTGGCGTCAAGCCCCTCGATGCAGATGAAGACTCCCTTCTTCTCCACCAGTCATCCCGCCCACTATCCATAATAAATCGATTACCTTAATAATAATGCTCAAGATTGACAAGACTGGGAGAAACGTCGCCATGCGACGATACTGGGGGGAAATTAAAGATCCTGTTCATGGGTATGTTTACGTTACGGAAGCAGAGAAGGAAATCATCGACTCCTACCCAGTTCAGAGACTTCATCGGCTAAGACAACTGGCAGGAGCAGAATTTGTTTATCCAGGCGCCAACCACACCCGCTTCGAGCACTCCATCGGCGTCATGTATCTAGCCGGCTGCCTCTCAGAGAACCCAAATCTTTCACAGCATCTCTCAGAAGAAGAGATTCAATCCATCAGAATAGCCGCTCTACTTCACGACGTAGGCCACGGTCCCTTCTCCCACGTTTTTGAACACCTCCTCGTAAAGTTTCTGAACAAAACCCACGAAGACATGACTGCTTGGATTATCCAAAAATCCGAACTAAACGACATAATCAACGGGCTGGGATACGACCCCAATGTAATCGGAAAACTAGCGGTTGGGTCACTGCATAAACCGGGCAAGGCTTTCATCGATCAGATCATCCAAAGCTCTGTAGATGTGGACAAACTTGACTTTGTGGTTCGGGACACCTATCACACTGGCGCAGAATACGGATACGTAGACGTCTTCCGTCTCATCCATATGTTGGACGTCCTCGACGAAAACCTTGCGGTTGACTTAGGAGCCCTCTCAGCCCTCGAATCCTTCATGCTAGCCAGACTAGAATCCTTCAAGAGCATATACTTCCACAGAGTTGGACGAGCAGCGCAAATAATGATTGCAACGGCCATGGAACAGGCAAAAGACGAACTAGGTCTAGTAGACTTCCAGTCACCGGAGGAGTACCTAGCCTTCAACGACTACACCGTTTGGGCCATGCTGAGGAAATGCGAAAAATCCAGAAATATCATGGAAGACCTAGAAAGACGCAAACTCCTCAAATGCGCCTACGACAGAACCTTCCACGTAAGAGAAAAAACCATGACCAGCATCTTAAGCGTCGAGGAAATCAGAAACCAAATGAGGGACAAAATTGCCTCAGAGGCAGGAGTCGAAACGCAATCCGTTGTGATCGACGTGCCAACACTTCCCTCAGTGCCTTACCATCACTCTGTTTTACTAGAACCAATGGAAGTCCCAGTTTTTCAGAAAACACGAGAGGGAAGAAAAGTTCCTCAGCGACTAGGCGACATCTCCGGAGTATTCGAGGTTCTCAAAGGGTTCATAAACATTCTACGCGTCTACACAGAAGAACAGCATCTTGAAAAGGTGGCTTCGGCTGCGGCGAAAGTCCTCGGTGGAACTCCCTCTTCGGTGACGATATCCTATTAAGCGGAGAAAAGTTAAAACGAGGGAACGGATTATTGCATGATGCTCCGGTTTGGGCTCCGGTAGAAGAAAGGACACAGCTCCTCTTCTGCCAAATATAGCCTGGTTAAACCTTGTCGGACCAAGTA
>Ga0224506_10002218_pt1 | contig 13358 bp, 7 predicted proteins | sample SF_Jan12_sed_USG_2_FD_169108 | JGI IMG/M metagenome (GOLD analysis project Ga0224506, IMG submission 169108) | Sediment microbial communities from San Francisco Bay, California, United States - SF_Jan12_sed_USGS_8_1 | ecosystem: Environmental > Aquatic > Marine > Sediment | place: USA... | reverse complement strand
CGGTAGGGATATGAGGGGAACTGGCTGTTCCTAATGCAGAAATAAATAAGTCCCCACTTGGAATTCCTGTGCCTGAAAAATAAAATGATTCTCCCCCTGACTTGGTTTGTCCTGAAAAGGTTACCGTAGAAGAGTTAAGAGTGGTATACCTATAACCTGATTTAGTAATCTTGAAATCAATCTTAGCAACCCAGGCAGTTTGGGATAAGGAATCAAAAGGAGTTACAAAAAGGACTGCCAAAAATAACAGTAATAAAGTCTGTTTTGATAGATCAAAAGAAATAAGACGTCTTAAAAAATATATTTTTATGAACTTATGCATATTTTTCAAAATTTAACCAATAACCCCTCACTTATCCTGGATTTGCCTCCATCTTCAAAAACCACCAGTATCCTGTATGTAACCTGTCCTCCAATAATTATAGAGTCGGTAAAGTTTCGAAGGTTTCCCTGGAGGGTCTTGTACAACACAGGTGGGTTTTCCCCCGTGGACTTGTACAACAGGAACCTGCTCACATCTGCCCTCTCATATTTCCACGATAGGTTCACCTCCTTCTTTTCTGCTTCAATTTCAGGTGACCGCCATTTTACCGGTGCCTGTAAACGGTTGTTCACCCATGCCCCCTGCACAAATTGGGCAGAATCCGATTTTAACCCGGCTTCATCAATTGCCAGAAGGGTATACACATAAGTCCTTCCGCTTCCTGCTTTTTCATCTATGTATTCAAAAGGATTTACAGCTTCCGATGCATCGATTACATCTACCTGTTCCCATTCATTGCCCCCACGGTCTTTCCTTAAAACCTCATAACTTACCACATCACGGCTTGCACTGGCCTGCCAGCTCAGTTTCAATCCTTCTTCATCGGACTGTACCGGCATAAACACGGGAGGTTCCGGTTTTACCTTGTCTGGAAGAGCCACCATCAACACTTCAGACAATGAAGAATGGTTCTGGCTGTTGTCTATTGCCATTACCTTATAATATAGGTTCTCACTCAGTGTGTTCAGGTTCACCTTTTCATGGAATGCAATTTGCAAAACAGGTTCATTGGTGGACTCTGAAAACTCTTCTGTCTCATAATTGGCTTTGTACACCCGGTAGCCATAAATATCACTTTCCTGATTGGGATCCCAGGAAAGGGTCACCACACCCGAATCGCTTACCACTGCCTTTAACCCCCTGGGGGCAACGGGAGGCACACTGTCCACCAGTTGAACATAATATAGTGGTGACCTGTATTCCTTTCCTCCTTTTGACACTGCCAAAACCCGGTAATAATTGGTGATTTCCGGCTGGTTGTCCACAAATTCCCTAACCTCCACCGGAAGTGGCCTGCTTCCTGTCAACACCTTATATTGTCCTTTCGGAAACGTGGCCCTTTCAACGGTAAACCCAGCCAGTTCCTTGTTGTTTTTTTCTTCAAACTCCCATTTGATACTTACAGAACGGTTATCCAGGTTTACCCCTTCAAATATGTTGGGTCCAACAGATAACTCAACCGCCCCGGAGCCACTGACTGTTTCAGAGGCTGGACCCGTTTCCCCGAAAGGGGTAATACCCTTCACCCGGTAATGGTATGTTTGCCCAATAACAGGAAGGGAGTCTGATGCATATTCATAACGGTTTTCCTTTCCTCCCAACGGGGCCACTGAAACCACGGGGATATCTGATATCCTTTCAAATTTTTTCCCGTCTGCAGACCGTTCAATTACATAGGCCGTATACTTTCCCATTATGGCTTTGTCCCATTTCAGCATCACGGTACTTTCGTTAAAATCACCGGTTATGCCGGAAGGGACCGGAAGTTCATACTCATCGTCGGTATTGAGGAAAACACTGCCCATGGGGCGTTGCTGGCTCTCCGGTTTATTTACCATGACCCTGTACAAATATCTTTGGCCCTTCACTACCTGGTGGTCGGTAAACCACAGGCCCGATGCAATGGCCACGGCGGGCGACATGTCTGCACAAAACAGGGCAAATGTAAAGCGCTGTTCCTCCTCCCTGGCCTGGTTCACAATGGAAAACACGTCCTGTTGACCCATATCCACGGTAAACCTTTCACCAAAAATGGCCTGTGCAGCAATGGCTGCATAATTATTTACCTTTACAAGAGGTTCCCATGAGGGATCTTCAAGGCGTTTTACGGGAGTTGGTGTCAAAATGGTTTTCTCAGGGGGTGAAACCATGGTGTTGTTGCGAGCCAGTAAATACCTTTCGATCACGTAGCCATACCGGTTTCCTTCTTCCCAGGTTTGTATGTCTTTGGGCGCCCAGCGAAGTGTGACCGAATCAGCGGAAGGACGGGCAATTACCGACAGGGATTCCCCTTTGTCCACATTGTCGTCAGATTGGGCAAAAGCAATGACCTGGAAGAAAACCATGGCTACAAAAACCATGAGGCGGGCGCTATGTTTACAGATCGTTTTCATTTCAGTCATTATCGGTTATGGGGTTAAACAACCGGAGTTCATATTCTGAAGTCTTCTGCTCTATACCGGGAATGATGTAATTCAACCTTAAACGGTATTCACCATAACGGATGCGTGGTAATGGCTCAAGGATCAGTTTTTCAATTCTGGGATCTGTTACGGTAGGATTATCTACCAGGTAATTGGCCGCCAGGTTTCTTAAATGGAAATAGTCATAAGCCACAGGAACACCGAAATTATAGGTTATTTTTTCAAAATCATATCCAGGTTGGGAGCTTTCATACATGGGATTGCCCAAGGTAACGCCCGTTTCAAATCCGTCGAAATACACATCCCTTACAGGAGGTACTCCCAGTTCCTCAGGATTTGACCTGTTTACCTTCATCCAACCCAATAGTGGGTAACCCTCATACACCAAGGGGAAAGCATAATTGCCATACCAGGCATTCCCCTCCGTAATGGCCTCCATTTGAATTAACTTTTCACTATGCGAGCCACCATATATTTCAGGTTCATCAAAATACTCATCGCCCTTAACATAGGCCATCAGGTAAATTACGTTCACGGCCCGGTTCAGCCTGAAGGTCTGTCCCAGGCTTACCGACTTCATCTTATCGGTAAAGGTATTGTACTTGCTGGTTCGGAAACGGCTGCTGTAAATGGACTTAAGCTCGAGGTTGGTCACTTCACCTTCCAGGTTTTTGGTGGTCAGGGTAGCCATTTCAGGATCTGTGGACGAAAGCTCGGTTTCAACCCGGGTCACATTGGCATCTATTACCGTTCCGGTGGTTCTTGGAATGTTCACAATTTCAAAGCGGTACACCTGAGCGTTTGAAAAGCCATCGGGCAAATTGAAGTTTACTGTTTTTTCGTCTGCATTATAGGTAAAACCGGTGTCCACAAAGCCATCGCCCCCCGTCGCTGAAAACCTCACTTTTTGCTCCCACTCCTCACCTGGTTCAAACAGGTAGGGCTGTCCGTCCTTTAATTCTATAAAGCCTTTGTTATATTCCTTCGGGTAGAAGTTCAACTGTTCGTTTATCGGGTAAGAAACCAGTACATTGTTTTCCGGGATGTAATCAGGGGCCGCTCCTGTGGTGAAGGAGGTTTCCACGGTTTCCTCCACAATTTTCCCGTCAAACTTCACTTTTGTCCAGTTCCCACCTTTGTTTTCTTCAAAAACCAGCTTTGCCCTTGCCATAAGTTCCTTGTTTCCAGGAAGGATGTCCCAGCCATCAAAAATGACCACATCATTGGTTTGGTTCCACTCAAGGCTTCCTTTAACAGGAACACCACCATCAGTTACTGAGAACTCTTCAAGAACGGCCCTGAAAGACCTTTTCACCCCCTGTTCGTCGGTGATTTCAAAAATTTCTCCCACAGGAATGTTAAAGGCCACCTGAGGAGCCACAAAAACATCTACTTCTTTGGCATTGTTCAAGGGGGTGATGCCGGCAATCATGTCCACACCGGCCAATACCTGTTCTTCACCTACCGGCTTGCAGTCCTCACCTACCACCACATCAAATTTACACTGGCCTTTCACCAATCCTCCCAGGATTTCGTAGTAACCTCCCACACTGCCCATCATCCAAAAGGGGTTCGGCCCTTTGGCTTGTAGCAATGCTGCGGTTTTAATGTCAAGAATATTGTACTTTCCCTTGTGGAATTTCAGGTTCACATTGACCCCTATTTTTCCAGATAAATAAGCATAGGCCTGTCCATTGGCATACCATCCGTTTATGCCCATGGGGCCTGAAGATCCCTGGCAATGGTACTGACTCCCGTAATTTTTCAGCATCATGTCAATGCCTGTACCTGCATTAAAATTGCCATAGAACATGGCCAGGTTTTTTTCACCGGTATTGGCATTGAAACCCAGGCCGAAGGCAAATCCATTGCCCGATTGGAGCGCATTGAAGTCCCGCATATAATCCAGGTCCACAGCCCCGAGCAGATCGGTAACCTGTGATGGTGGTGGAGGGCTTCCTGGCAAGTCCCTGCCCATCATAAAATAGCTTGTCGCCTTGAAGACACCCACAAGCTCCAGACCCAGGGGTTGTGAAGGCGTGCCCACATGTACATACCAGTCATTTTCTTCAAAGTGTATAACTGCCCAACCGGCTTTGTTTCCTGGGTTTATTCCCCGTAACAATCCTCCTGCAACATTTACATAAATTTCCAGGTTCCCATGAAACACCTTGTTCAGGTTGTCATAATGGAGCATCACATCACCAGTGATGCTTCCTTCCCCAGAATCGGAATTTTGGGAAATCTGCCCTTCAATAGCAGCGGGCACCATAGACCTTACTTTCTCTTCCAGGTTCCCCAGCCCTTCATTCATAAACTCGGCACTTCCGTTGAAGGTAACGGAGTTGATACCACCATGCCGGTTAATATCCAATGTAAACGCTACCTTCCCTTCAAAGGCTCCCTCAGTGGCAGAGCTCAGGCTCACTGCAGCTTTCAGGCCCAGGGCATCAGGATCAGGTACATAATAAATACCTGACTCGGTTTTTCCATACTGACTGGCCATTTGCGCCGTACTTTGTGTCATATTGGAAAAATAACCTCCGCCAAAACCGTTCATGTTAAGACCTGGGCCAAGGGGTATGCCTTTTGGCATAGTGACCATAGCATCGGCAAACCAATAGCGGTAGTCTGGTTTTTTTCCAAACAATACCTTTGCGTATGCTTCAATGCCTTTGGGACCAAATTTCGCATTTACTTCCCCCATAAACCCATCACCATACACCTGATCTTCATCAAAAAAGGCGATATCACCGATCAATTCAATCTTATTGGGTTTCCTTACTTCCACATGGACACGGCTCATTTCGACCTTTTCAAAAACCCAGTCGGTGTCGTTTCCTGTTACCTGCCCGTTGCTGGAATATACCGGGGTTATTTCTTCCTTCCCCCATACTGTCAGGGATGAAGATCCCTTAAAGCCTTCTTCTTCAGGTTTGCCCCCTATGTTCACGGCCAGGTCGAAGCTTAGCCCCATCCTGTCGGCACCTTCGTTTTTCACAGAAATGTTATTGATGACCACTGGGAATTTCGATACATTGTTTTGCTCTCCAGAGCCCAGCCCAATGGCTTTAATTTGAAATTTCGGTGCTTCTGAACTGATCACCATTCCCTCAAAAGCAATACTGGCAAAACTGGCCTTGGGGCCTTTTTCCTCAATGCCAATGCTCAGGTCACCGTTTAGTATGGCACTGGGGTAAAATTTACCGTCCCTTTCTTTTACTACGATTGAAGAGCCTGGATGCAGGGTGAGGTCGGCGGCAAAGGCCGGTAGTTTTAAATTGTCGTTTATGCCCACGTTGAAAAGATAATCCCCGCCTTCCCCTCTCAATGCCTTATAGGCAAACTCTGTTGGCTTTCCTTCCGAAGATTTAATAACGGGAACTGTCAGTTTACCTCCCATTTCAAACCGGGTCACCTGATTGGTCATTATTCCCAATTCCAGCCTGTCCAGGGAATAGGCCCAACCATTCATGCTTCCCTTCTCCACTACATTTTCAGCAAATACCTCTCCGGTGAACCCCTGTTCGTCCAGCAACATGTTTTCCGCTCCCAGTGTCACCCTGTTGTTTGCTTCCCTATCCTGAAAACCTTCAGGAAGTCGGATCTCGAGTTTTTTGAGATAAAAACCCCGCCACAATTGTCCCATACCGGCATCCGTAAAGGGATTGCTGTAGTTCGGTGGAAACACCATCCCTTCCGGATTGGCCAGATCGGACCAGTCAAGAAAAGCCTGCTCAACAGTAAAGCCGAAATCTTTCAGGCCGGTAACCTGAAAAGGCGGAAGTGAAACGCCCACCATCAGATTGTTAAAGTCATTCAAATACGTGGAAAAGGCGGTTTTTATCCTGGCATCACCTTCTAGTACCTTTCCATTAGGATCTTCAGGAACAATGAAATCACGGGAGAATTCCACTTCTACTTCCAGGCCCAAACCCACAAAACCATTGCAGTCAAACTCAACAAAGGACCCGTCTGTGGCATTTCCTGTATTTCCTTTAAAATTGACCAGTGTGGAATTGTTGATTTTAACATAGTGATTGCCCAACAAATATATTTTAGCATTTCCGGCAATGCCACCAGATGCTGAAAGCGGCACTTTTCCATTAAAAGCCAGTCTGTCGCCCGTTTGTGGCAGCTCCAGCGACATGTATACCTCCATCATGGCCCCTTCCCGGGTAAAGGTAATTCGGTCAATCAATATGCTGTAATCTATGGCTCCTCCACTTTTGGCAACTCCAACCGGAAGTTCTATTTCCTGTATGGAACTTAGCATTTCCACAAAACGCTGTGAGCTGACCACATCTTCAAGGAGTTGGTGCGCGCGGTTCCTTTTGGCTTCCGTGCTGTCGTCAAGAACGGGTGTAGGGGCTGTCAGAGGGTCATTGAAGGAATATGCATTCAGGCAGAAGCTGAATTGGATAACAAAAAAAAACAGGAAAAACCAAAAATGTCTAACCCTTGGATTATTGTTTGTTGTTTTAAAGAAATTTCCCTTTTTGCAATGCTCCATTATTCATCAATTCATTTATATGCAATCAGTCAACTTAGAAATTCAACAAGGTTTTAGTTTAATGATAAACAACGGTAAAAAGCCATTTTAAAGGGTTTTTATTGGTTTCTTCAAAAATAGTTCAATTTTTGTTATAAAAAATAGCAGCCGAGTAAAATTTTGAATTTTATTGCATTGAATGGGCTGATTCGTGAATTCGCCTATTCGCGAAAGGAGCTCTAACCATCACAGCCAACAGCGAAAGGCCAATTGTTTAAGTTGCTAAGAATGTTAAAGTTGTTAAGCTAACAGCTAAGCCAACTGCTAAAGGCCAACAGAAAGTTATAAAGGGCAAATCCACAAGCGGCCAGTCTCCTTCGAGGCACTGAGAACCAGAATCAGGGATAACAGAGGGAATAGTGGGTGCGCCGAATGTGAAATCGAGTAAAAGCCCGGAGCTATTTTCTGAGAAATTGAGATGATAAAAGTTGAGTGAAAATGACACAAGAAACAAAAAATGACCTATACTGACTGTACAGGCTGTTTGTCCCTATGAAGAGACAGGTTTTTATGGGATTGTTGTAGGATTGGCAACGTGAAATTAGTGCGGCGTGGGATTAGCGCAGTTATAACAACTAATACATTCCCATAATCTCCATTCGCATAAAAGTAAGTATTTCTCCTAAAAGGTTTTTTCCTTCCCACTAAAGGCCTCATATCCCAATCAGTATTGGCACGCCGACATTACGATATTCAAAACCCTGGACAATGTGAAACATTACATTTATCTGGTGGTGGACAATTACTCCAGAAAAATATTGAGTTGGGCGATTAAAAGCGGAGTATGTGGTGAAGGGCGCTAATCAGCATGTTGCGTGTAGCAATAGTAACTTTGGAAAAGTCGAAAACTTTATCTCCGATCTTAATTACAAATGCTGTAATTCCTGCTTTTGCCAATGCCTCGGCAGGGATTACGTCAAACACGCCTAATGCTTGTTCCCTCCATTCCAATTCTGTACCGGTACGCCAGTGCTCACCGGTAATCCATCCATGAACCGTAGGATAACCGGTAGGCGCTGTTACCACATCTGCAACAAACTCAGCATAAGCTACTACCCAGCCTTCCTGACGGGCTATCTTATCGTCTCGTATGCGTAACCAATTGACTGCCGCTTCCCAAAAATCTTCTGTAAAGGCGGCGTTAGCTTCCCAATAGGGAACTTTGTACGTATCTACCAGTAATTCAAATATTTGATACTGATCTAAATTCCCGTCAAAGGTGAATTCCTGTTCAAGGACGGCATTATCGGCAAGGGCTACACTGGCCTTTATTACACATTTATCAGTATAGCATATCAGGCTCACATCGTCATAAAAGCCTTTATCATCCAAAAACTCTTCCAATACAATTGCTGCACGTTCCCAATATGGTTTGGCGAGAAATGCTACCATATAATTTTCGTACTCAGCCGCCGCCTCTTCACTCATAAACCAAGTCAGCATAAATCTCACATCATCCACCATATCCCACTGGTAGCTAAAGAGTTCGGTACCGTTGTTCACACCATAATCCATCAGGTTGCCGGTGATGCCTTCGGTGAGAGGGTAACGGGCCCGGTCGCTGAAGGGGTGGCGCAGGTTAAAGGCCCCGTGGCCCAGTTCGTGGCCGGTGGTGATATACGTGGAAAACAATCGGCTGCATTGATTGTCGTTTCAGCCGAAAAAGATGTGCCCGAATGGAGCGATAAATTAATCAACCTCAGAGTAGACGACAACCCCTCGCCCATTGACGAGCTTGATCGTTTGTTGAAAGTACACCGTGCCTATGAACACATGAACAACGGCGACCTGGCCATTGAACACAACGATATGCCGAAAGCCCTGAAGGAATACAATGCTGCTCAACAGATGTTTCCAAACAATCAGGAAATGAAATTCTGGACCGCAGTAACCCTGGCAAATAACGGCGATGTGAAAGAAGCTTCAAAAATTCTAAAATCAGTATATAAAAGTGAGAATGGAGAAAACTGGAAAGAGTTACTAAAAAGACTTACCAAACCCGGATTCCTAACCGTATCTGAAGAAGATCTGCAAATACTCCTAAAAGGGAAATAGTATTTGTAATCATAGATTCATTACTTTTTAGTCATTGGTGTACGGAAACACTTTATTTCTTTTATTTATTTACTTTTTTTGGTTGGTCAAAAAAAGTAACAAAAAAAACCACAACGGCCTAAGAATTGAACAAGAATACCCACAGGCCTACGCGCCGGTAAAATTGCCGATTTTGACCAAAAAAAATCAATTTAAGTTACTAAAAGGCAATTTTAAAGGCTATTCTCATTCAATTCCGCACAGGCCGTTGACAGCAGCCCCAAACGCCGTAACTTCAAAACGTATTATCCCTACAGTATTGTTCGAGATATTCCCCCAAAAGTGCCTTTAAAGACTATTTACAGCTTTTACTCACATCCCGTAGGGATGAAATATTTGTAATAAACCATCGTAATAATCACCCGTACCGTAGGACCGGAACATCCCTTTTCTAAAATAATCAGAATATTCTTCTCTCTGATTCCCCCTAATAGTCCCGAAACATAGCTTTACCCTTACACACAATAGTATTTTATTTATTGTATTAACTGTTTATATTGTTTTTTAACAAAATAAACATGAAACTATCTTTAACTATTTCTCTGTCCATTTGTCTTGTTTTGGTACAGGTCATTGCTTTTGCTCAAAACAAAATCACGGCAGTACAAAATAAATCATCTATCGACATTAGTATAAATGGAAGGTTCTTTACCTCTTATATATTTTCTGATGAAGCAAAATACCCGTATTTTTTTCCGGTAAACGGACCATCGGGTTCCAGTGTTACTTCATTAAAAAACAGTGATTATCCGCACCATAGCTCCCTATTTTTTGGCTGTGATCGTGTAAATGGAGGTAATTTCTGGCAAGAAGGCCTTGAAAGAGGACAAATTGTATCAACTGACATAAAAATTATTGAATCTGGAAACGATAAAGTGCTGATATCCAATGAATGTATCTGGAAAAGACCGGATGCTCCCTCTCCTATCAAAGATTACCGAACAATTACCATTTCTTCCCCCGCAGCGGGAGTTTTTCAAATTGACTTTTCCATTGTAATGGAAATGCTCGAAGATGTAACCATTGCCAAAACCAACCACTCCTTATTCAGTGGTAGAATGGATCCCGATTTAGCTGTAATCAATGGAGGCACCCTGGTCAATGCAGAAGGCTTAAAAGGTGAAAAAGATACTTTCGGAAAGGCTTCGCCCTGGATGGATTATTACGGACAAAGAGGCCAAAAAACAGAGGGAATGGCCATTTTACAGCATCCTTCTAATCCTTGGTATCCTTCATCTTGGTTTACACGTGATTACGGATTTTTCTCCCCCACTCCTATGTATTGGCCGGAAAACGAAAATACCGGCACTCAATTGCGAAAAGGCAAAAAATTAACCCTAAATTATAGAGTTATTGTACACGCCGGTAATACCGAAGCAGCCAATATATCCGGCTTTTTCGAACAATATAAATCACAATCATTTAAATAAACGTTCAACTTAAACTTTACCTATTATCAAACGTAGATCTTTTATCAAAACAACAAGTAGCGCCGCGGTTGGAGCTGCCATTGTTGTACCTACTATCGTTCCTTCTTCTGTTTTTGGAAAAAATACACCCAACGATAAAATCAATATAGGCCAAATAGGATTTGGTAGAATTGCAAAAGACCACGATTTACCATCTACAATGCGTAATGATGTTGCCCGAATCACTTCTGTAGCAGATGTGGATTCAAATAGAGCGCAACTGGGTAAAGAGTATATAGAAAATTATTATAATGAAAAAACAGGTAAAAAAAACTACCTAAAAGTAAAAACCTACGGCGATTATCGGGAAATGCTCCTCGATAAAGATCTGGATGCGGTTATTATAAGTACCCCCGATCATTGGCATGCCCAACCTGCTATGGAAGCCAGCGCCGCCGGAAAGGATATTTACGTTCAAAAGCCTTTTTCTTTAACTATTGAAGAAGGCAGGGCTTTCAGTGATCTGGTTCAAAAAAATAAAACAATTGTTCAAGTGGGCACGCAACAACGCTCATCCCCACAATTTCGCATTGCAGCCGAGTTGGTAAGAAATGGACGTATAGGAAAACTTCACACTGTGAGAATTGGTTTGCCTGGCGACCCAAGTGGCCCCGATGCCCCCGAAATGCCCATTCCGAAAAACCTCAATTACGATATGTGGTTAGGTTCCACTCCCGAAGCCTATTATACAGAGATCGGGGTACATCCTCAAAATGATTTCTCCAGACCGGGGTGGCTCCGATTGGAACAATTCGGCGCAGGAATGATTACCGGTTGGGGGCAACACCATATTGATTCTGCCCATTGGGGTATGGATATGGATTTATCGGGTCCTATTGCGGTAGAAGCTATTGCAGAATTTCCCCGCTCGGGATTATGGAATGTACATGGTGATTTTTTGGTGAAAGCATGGTACGAAAAAGACATTATGATGTACATATCCGGTGGCTATACCAATGGTATCCGGTACGAAGGTTCTGAAGGATGGATTTTTGTTTCTCGGGGTGATTATTCCGCTACAGCCAGTGATCCTGTTTCCAAAGAAAAAAGTAGTAAAGCACTCGATGCCAGCGACCCGGCCATACTCTCCTCGGTAATACAGGAAAATGAAATTCATCTCTATAAAAGTGAGGAACAACATAAAAACTGGCTCGATTGCATTAAATCCAGGGAACAACCCATTTCTCCTGCCGAAGTGGCTCACAGAGCATGCTCTGCCTGTTTAGTTAGCCATATCGCTATGAAACTACCCGAAAAACTTTTATGGTCTCCCAAGGAAGAACGATTCCTGAACAGCGATGAAGCAAACCAAATGCTTTCCCGCACACAAAGAGGCCCATGGGGATATAAGAATAGCAAAATCATTACAAAATAATATGAAAAACACATTATTGATATGCCTGTTACTGAGCTCTTTTTCACCTGTTTTCTCACAGGAATTATTGGCCGAAATCACGGTTTATTCTGGCAAATACAATAGAACAGATACCCCTGTTGAATTTGTGTTGGATCAATTAACAATCTCCACTTCCGATAATCTCCTTTTGAAAGAGAAGAAAACAAATAAAAGTATCGCTTTTCAAATCAGTCAATCTGAAAGTTTGAAATTAAGTTGGATTTTGGAAGGGAATTTACCCAAAAAATCCTCCCGCGTGTACAATCTATACCGTTCTGAAGTTGAAAAAACCTTTGAAAAGGGTGTCGACCTTCACGACACTGGCGATGACCTCCAAATAGTTAAAAACAAAAAACAAATACTGAGTTTTCGATATTCACCTCAAAGTCCGCCAAAGGGTGTCGATTCCGTTTTTACACGAAGTGGTTTTATCCATCCTGTTTGGGCTCCTGAAGGACAAATAATCAGTCGTATTCAACCCCCGGATCATTACCACCATTACGGACTCTGGAACCCCTGGACACACACAGAATTTGAAGGAAGAAAAGTTGATTTTTGGAATTTAGGGGAACGTCAGGGCACTATTCAATTCAGGGAATTTATTTCACGCGAAAGCGGACCTGTTTTTGGAGGGTTTAAGGCTCTTCAACAACACATTGACCTCACAGCTCCCGGCGGTAAAAAAGTAGCAATGAACGAAGTATTGGGTGTAAAAGTATGGAATACACCCTCCCCTCAATACAATATCCTGGATATTAATTCAAATTTGAATGCTGCCAGTAATAGCCCACTTCTCATTGAAGAATATCGCTATGCCGGCTTAGGCTTTAGGGCCACCGAATCATGGACCAATAAAAATACCAAAATACTTACTTCGGAAGGAAAAGACCGTAAAACAGGCGATGCCACAAGGGCCCGATGGTGCAACATTGAAGAGACCACAGCTGCAGATTCCCCCGGAATTTTGTTTTTATCACATATTCAGAACTATTCCTTTCCTGAACCTATGCGAATCTGGCCTGAAGATGCCAACGGAGGAAGAGGCGATGTGTTCTTTCAATTCAGTCCCACAAGGGAAAGGGATTGGGAGATTAAGCCCGGACACAGTTATGGACTAAAATACCGCTTGATTGTCTATAATGGAAAACTATCTACTCAAAGAATAGAAGAGTTATGGACCGATCTTAACTATCCTCCTTCTGTGAAAATCAATTACCTTAATAATTAAATGACTCAACTTCATGACTGGTACTAAAAAGCCCCTCTTTTTTATAATTTTGGCATTTTTAATGTCATTTGTTTTAAACTCTTGTTCTAATAAAGCCACAATGGAAGAATCTGAAAACACAACCTATTCAGGTAAAAAAGGGGAAGTAAAACT
>Ga0224506_10002215_pt1 | contig 13367 bp, 14 predicted proteins | sample SF_Jan12_sed_USG_2_FD_169108 | JGI IMG/M metagenome (GOLD analysis project Ga0224506, IMG submission 169108) | Sediment microbial communities from San Francisco Bay, California, United States - SF_Jan12_sed_USGS_8_1 | ecosystem: Environmental > Aquatic > Marine > Sediment | place: USA... | reverse complement strand
GATCTTTTCCTTTTGCCTGATTGGCACTGTCCCAACTGCACCGCATTGCTGGCAAATGATGGTGGGACGCTAAACAAGCGCTGTTACTCTTGCAGTAGGTATTTTCGTATTCTGGAGGTCAAAATATGAAATCAAAGTGTTATTTTTGCCACTCATGGCTAAATGATTTCTATAAAGTCAAGATGTATGATGGCAGAACTGTTCCTTCATGCCTGAAATGCCGTGAATTGGTGGCTGATGCTGTGGTGGATTGTGGTGATTGTGTGCTTTTTGAGGAATCGGAGGATTTGGCTAATCTTGAGGTTAGGGCGAGGTGAAATGAGATAGGAAATTTATCAGATTATGTCACAGTTGGCGATTCAGTCAGTCTGGCAAAGATTGGGGAGAAACCATTTACCATCACATCAATTGAGGATTCAGACTACACGCAAGGTGATGAGACAACCAAGGGTGTCAAGATAACGACAAAAGAGGAATTTGATGTCAATGGCAACAAGATCAACAAATTCCACACAACCCGAATTGCAATTGTCAACGCACTTGCAAACGAGAAGATAAGAGAGGATGTAAACCAAAACGGCAAACCGTTGGGACCAGTCAAATGCGTTGAGACAAGATCAAAGACTGGAAAGAATTTCATCAATCTAGTTGATGCCCAATGATTTTTTCTCAATTTTTTATTTTTTTAAAAATTGAGCACTTGGCAGAGTGAGAAACATGCAAAGGAAAAGAAAAAGAAAATGAATGACAGAAAAAGAGTAGAAAAGATAAAAGAAGAACTGGCAAGGATGTCCTGCTTTAGAGAGGGCTGTGCAGTTTGTCATTGCAAACTTCATCCAAGAGGGATGACATTCCATCACATTAAATATTTAGAATCAGACAAGGTGCATTCTGATTTTGTTCTAGGATACAAGGGCATGTTACAATACTATGAGTATCTTAAACCAGTGATAAAGAAAAACCCAAAAAGATTTGCATATCTGTGCAATCCGCATCATCAAACTATAACAAGACTGTTGAGATTCAAAGAAGACAAGCAAGAGAGAATATTCAGACTGGTAAGGAGGTCAAGACAATGAATCCTGCAACTTGCATACCATTACATGGAATGTCTTTGCAAACAAAAATCACAAAAAGAAATAAGGATTCAAATTTATTAAATAAATTAATAATTTATTTAATAATTATTTTTGTTTTATTGATTAGAAGAAGAGGTGTTGTGTTTGGGTAACAACATCAAGTCTTTCTCTTACAAAGATAACAAAAAAGAGATTGTAGAGTCTGCAGAAAAGATTGCATCCAAGGAGGGCAAGAAATTCTCAGAACTAATCCTGGAACTGTTAGAAAAACATGTCCAGATACACGGGGATGGAAATCCTGCCTATACTCTGGATCAGTGGCAAGACAATCCTGGAATGCTTGCAATCCCGGCACTTGGAAGCGAAAGGGAGACGGTTTTCCAGTACTGGCAGAAGATCAGGGGCACAAAGACCTGGACTGAGGTTGAACTCATGCTCAAAAACTGGATAGATTCCCATAATGAGGTCATGAGAGAGGAAGGTGATTCTGTATGATACTGCCCGAACTACAACAGGCAACAAAGACCATATCAAAAATGGAAGATGACTTTATCACCAATCTATCTGAATCAATTGATTTTTCACAACTAAAATCAGGACAAAAGGTATCCTTAGAATTAAACACTGATGAGCACCTATACCTGTTAAGACATCACCAAAAAAGAATCATCTCAAAACTGGAATATTACATACAAAATGCAATAGCAAAGTTCTGGTCTGTCCGCATGGCCGAATCAATGGTTCCAACTGACCAATCAAAACTAGAATCAATGTTGCAAAAAATTGCAGACAATGCTGACAAGTCAAGAAATACTCTGGTAAAACAACAAATCTCAAAACTGTTTCTGAAAGGAGATTTGGAGTGGGTCTTTTCAGTTTACAAAAATGTGTTGGGAGATGTAGATATTCATCCAACAATACTCAAACCAGTATCACTTTCAGACATTGGTGCCAGTAGAATTGACAAACTTGTATCATTTGATTGTACCATAAATGGAATGGAGGCACAACAGGCAATAGAAGATGCATATGACACGCAAAAGAGTGGCAGAGTCTTTGTTGAAAAATATTCCAAGGAAAGAGATGGAAACAGACAAGAGACATACTATGAGGATTTTCAATACTATTGGCTAGAAGAAGACAGTACAGAATATTCCAAGAAGAAAATTCTAAGAAAGATTCCAGGAAAGGCATTCGGCAGATTTGTTGGAGCATTTGAGACTGGAGATAAGGTAAGGGTTACAGGATTTTACAGAACTGCAGGAAATGATTCCAAAACTAATAGTCTGGCAATGGATGTCGAGATTGACATAATCAACATGCAAAGACTGGAAGATGATTCAGAAATTATTCTTCCACAGCAAGAACTAGATCAATTCAAGAAACTTGCAGACGATAACCCTGAAGAATTTATCTCACAGGTTACATCTTCTTTTGCACCACACATTGTAGAAAACAAATTACCAAAACTTGCATTGCTGCTCTCTGCAATTGGCAGCTCAAAACTCCAAAAGTACAGGACCCACATCCACGTGTATCTGGTTGGAAATCCAGGCACGGCAAAATCTGAGATGATAAAATCACTGGCCAAGATAAGGTACCTGGCAGTTTATGCGGATGCCCCAAATGCCAGCGCAAGAGGACTAATGTACTCCCAGGAAGATTGGGGCAAAAGAAAGATCCTAAAGGCAGGATTGGTGGTAAAGCACGAGCTACTGGCATTAGATGAACTGGATAAGATGGGAACAACAAGACAGGAACTAAACACAACAATGGAGCAGCAGATAGCAACATACAACAAGAATCCTTTCAACATTCAGACTCCGATAAATTGTACTATCATTGCATGTGGCAATCCGCAAAACGGAAGATGGAATGATGCGCAAACACTAATGGATAATCTCAAGCCAATTGAATCTGAATTACTGTCAAGATTCTTGATTGTCAGAGTGTTCAAGACTCATCATACTGCAAAGAGACTACAACACATCATTGATACCATCCAACAAAGAGATACTGTCAAACCAATTTTCTCTGAAAGAAAACTTGCAGGATTAATCTCTCATTGCAGAAAGCTGGAACCAAAGTTATCTGCAGAAGCAGAAAAAGAGATAATCTCATTTGCAGAATTCTTTGAAGGAGTAGAACAGGATTCAGATTCTGATCTGCCATTTGAGACAAGACAGGAAATTGAACTAATCAGGATTTCAACTTCAATTGCAAAGTTTTTGCAAAGAGAAAGAGTTGATTCGATTTGTGTCAGACTGGCAATAAGTTTCATGAAGGAATGTTTAATGTCACTTGGAATGAACACCGAAGGAAAATTGGTTGGCATGAACCTGTATGACAAGGCAGCAAACAAGGATGATGCGTTTGTTAGTATTATAAGAAAACTGGAGAAAAATTCTGCTGATTGCTCCTTTACCGAATCAGAACTAATTGAGGAGATGCTGACACATGAGGATCACTGGAAGACAAAAGAGTCTGCACACTCTTACTGGAAGAGATTCAATCCCAATCTAAATAAAACATCACAATACTTTGAGCCAAAACCTGGGAGATACCAGAAGGTAAAGTGAGTGGAGATGACATTATGATCAGAACATGCATCAGTTGTGGAACCACAAGTCAGAGATATGGCAAATCATGGGAACTATGGAATCAATGTGCAAATTGCGCAAAAAGATGCAATCCTGATTACTATAACGTAATGAAATGCCCTGATTGTGGTAGTACAAGTAATAACACAACTGCACTATGCTGGAAATTCTACGGAAAATGCGGTAAATGTGCCTACAAAAAGCCTGATTTTAGACATCATGTGCTATGTAAAGAATGCCGCGAGGTATGCTACAAGCTAAAGTATCAAAAACTGGGAGTCCATGCAATTGACCTGTTTTATTGCATAAAATGTAGCGGAATAATCACAAAACAAGGACACAGAATCTTGCAGATGAGAGGTTTGATTCCATGAGTGAAATCTTTTCAGAGATTACAGGAAACCGGAGTCAAAAGAAATCATTTAGGGGTTTACGTGTTGGTGGACATTGTCGTGGGATATGCACAAGACATTCCATTACGACAAAGTGGGGCCAGAAAAAATATGAACATGGATTGCGATTTTGTAGTTATTGTCAGATTTGGTTTTCATGTGACAGGTTATGTTGCATCTGTTGTGGGAAGCGACTTCGACATCACAGACGGGACAAGAAAACAAAATGAAGTCAAGATCAGTACAACATCTTTCATCCATTAACGTACAGGATGAATATGGCACACCAAAGGAATTGTTCCAAAATATTTGCAAACAGTATGATATCTATCCACAAATTGACATTTGTGCAAGTGACACAAACCATGTTGTATTAAATTATATCACAAAAGAGCAGAACTGTTTCAATCATTCCATAAATCAAGACTTCTTCATGAATCCACCATATTCCAGAGTTTCAGAGTTCATGGAGTTTGCATATGAACAACATATCAAGAACAATGTCTCTTGCATCATCTTGACCTATTCGAAGACTAGTACAAAGTGGTGGCACACGTATGTCCAGGGAATTGCAGATCATGTTTATTTTCAAAAAGGTAGAATCAAATTCTTAGATGAGAATGGTCATTCCACAAAGCATTATGCGCCGTATGATTCTGTTTGGGTTGTTTTCAGGAAAAAACAACATGAACAATCACAAGGAACATCTTGCCATGACACCAAATGTGCTTTAGAATCTTTTCAACGACATTCCATCACTTTTGCACTTGCGATATATCCCAACAGTATAGATCAAGTCAAAGACAAATATCGCTACAAAGAGAAGCGGCAACAGCACTGACTCTTGGGTACCTGGCCTGAAGAAATAGAACGCAGCACTACTCAGACCGGTTCCGATCATCTTGAACAGTGCAATGTAAAATGACTGTCCACTCACCCCTTTCCTGTTAAGAAGCATCATTACAAACAAAACTGACATCATGAGGTTCTGTCCGAATGCGGCATATGCCCCTACCTCCACGTCATTCAACTCATAGTTTACGGCCATAATCATCGGAATCGCAATTGACAGCCCCAGCGTAAATGCGGCATAAAACTGCCATCGAGAGATATTTGGAAACTCTTTTCTGCCGTACTTTAGGAACTGCCATACGATTACCGCATCCAGGGAAAACCACACATAATTCACGTAAAGTTGAGGCGCACCATGCGGGGTGACAAATGCAAATATTGCCTCCCATGAAATGTTTGCGCAGAGGGCCGCCATTGGCATCCCAAATGTCTTGTCTTTGAACCCCCTTCTGATGATTAGAATGTAGGTTGCAGACCAAAACACGCCTCCAATCATCATTATCTCTGTAAACATCTGACCTTCCATCTGGTTTCTTCATAAATTAAGAGTTGTCCTTGTTCGCCTCAGAGAGGGTGATGGACCAGACCCTTTTGGTCTGAATATCAAGCAGGCCGGGAATACTATTAATCTGAAAAAACAAGGAAAATCGGATATGGAATCATGAATGGACATGCAAAATACAAAAAAGGGTTCATGCTGATTCCAAAAGAGTCGTTGGGACCGTGCGATAGCTGCGGCAACGGGACCATCATAAAGTTCTGCAAAAAATATGGCGGTTATATTGACAAATGCACTATGTGTGACATTAATTGGAGGAAGTCATAATGGCAAGAAAACCTGGATCTACAAGACAACAAAGATTGTACAATTGCAGAGTGTGACTTTGTTGCAAAAAAGCATTCCACTCTTGTACTGCACATGAAAGAGACTCATGGGATTGAACTGTGATTAGAGTTATTGAAAATGGTAGATTTGACAAGATTTTCCGATAACATAATTTTGATAGACAGTTAACACATGAACCGAATATGAAAAATTAGAATAACTTAACTTCTTCTTTAATATTTGACAAATTATGAATTTTCTTGTTATTTGCCTTGCTTTGTTGTCTTTTTCGTTTTTGTTTACTGGTACTGTGGCATATTCTGAGCTTGATTCCTCTGAAATGACACATGGTAATATGACTCATCAAGATAAAACAGACAAGAAAGCACATTACATACCACCACTACAACAGCTAAAACTGGTAGGTGATATTCATGATATAATCTGCAAAGACAATCAGCAACTCATATTCAAAAAGAATAGTTGGTCACCTGCATGCGTCTATGAGGATTCAATTCCAAAACTGATAGAACGTGGATGGACAGATACACATGATCCGACACACATGGATATGACGGTAAAGAAGTCACCACCACCATCACCAAAAGAAAACAACGAGCCGACAAATGGTTCTACTGTAGATGTAGTAGATTTGGCTGAAAACATCACTACAGTAGAGCCAAACAGTGCAGTTCTTTTCTATTATCCAGAGAAGCCAAAATCAGAAAAACCCGATACCTTCAAGCTCTTCATGCTGATCAGACTGCCTGAGTGGATGGGCGGGGATGCAAATGATCCTTCCGCATTTAGGATATACAGCGCAAAATCCCTTGATGATGCGTGTGTTGTAAAGTATTGGCCAGATCAGGGTAGGCAGAGAATAGAGAACCCATGCCAGGGCGCCATGTATAGGGTGATTGACGGTGCAATGACTACTGGAATGATACATAGTTCAGTCGAGATGACTGCGCTGCCGTATCTTGACCTGTCTATTGACAAGGAAAGCGGATTGCTGTACGTGGAACCACCAACATTCTCAAAGACAGAAAACGGTGTTGTCGGTTATGGGAGACAGATATCCTTTGATGATTTTCGTGCAGGTTCTGAATTTCTAATTGAATCCTTTGCAAAGACGTATCCCAAATATCCTCCCATTCCAAAAGAGTTTGCAGGATATGACCTGTCTGAAATTTCTCCCAGCAATTCAAGAGCAGACATAACGTATCTTGATTTTCCTGATAACCATGGACGCATATCTATGACAATTTCAAAGCATTCTGTAGGGACAGCATACACTAACATGATGCAATTTAATCCGGAAATATGGCAGGTAGGAAATGTTATTGATGATAATGGTCATAATCTTAACACGATTAAAATTGGCGGAACCGCACTTGATCCTGATAGTACATCTCCTGAACAATTCCGAACATATGAGATTCGATTCAAAAATAATGATGATGGTTTTTACTATGCGATAAATGGGAAGAACCTTGAGTTTATCAAAAAAGAAATCATAAAAAATTATTTTCCAGAATATGATTATGATGACATGGTTCTTGTCTCCAAACCTACAAGTTAGAATTTCTGATCAAGAAATTTCATAAATTAATTCCTTTCCCTCATAACCTTATAACTCAATTACCTGGAGCACAGACATGAGTCAAAAATTAATTTCTGTGCAATCGTCATGTTATTGTGCAAAAACAGAAATTGTTTTTCTCCCCGCCGAAAATGAGACTGTCTGCAAAAATTGTGGTGTTGTCTTGGAAAATGAAACATTCCAACAAGAAATAGAAAACACCATTCCATACGAGATGCTATGCAAGACAAATCTCAACCTTCATCAGAGAAAGCAAGTTGGTGGAGACCCAAAAGATGAACAGAAGATAGTTTCATCAACAAAATTTCACATCCATGAGTCAGATCAGAATCTTTTGGTCTTCTCTGATGTCTGCAGAAAACTGTCACTGAACAGTACCATTTCAGAAGATTGTTGGACTACATTTAGTCAAGACAAATCCAGTTTAACAAAGGCAAAAAAGATGTGCCATGCCATCTACAAAACCCTGCAAAACATGGCAATTCCATATGATGAAAAATCAGTGCAGAATATTGTTTGCAGTAGCCTTGGTGTAAAGAACGCATCAGACCAGAAAGGAATAATCTTCAAGACGGGATTCTTGCCTGCGTTTGATAGTAACGAGACAAAGAGACGATTCTACCTGAATCTGTTCGTCCAGCAGGCACAAAAAGAATACAATATCACTGATGTGTCTACTCTGAGGAAGAATTCCCAAGTGTATCTGGATGATCTGATGGAGATGTTTCCAAAATCAGACTATAGGACGATGGCAAAAAAGGCAACAGATATGGCAATAATGAGGTGTGTCGCTAGTTGAGCACTGAAACAATTCAGAGAATCCAGCCAAAAACAGTCCACACACTCCCAGTAAATGTTGGAATCATCCTTGAGGCAAACATCAGAAAATACTCCTTTATGTCTACTGAGGAATTACCATTAGTAAGAATAGCACAAGTAGAGCAGAAAAATTATGCCCTAAACCATCATGATGTGATATTGGCCTGTAAGCAGTCAAACAAGGAAATCAGATGTACCGTCGAATCATTTCAGAGCTTGTCTGATGTAATGATGGAGCATTTCAAGGATGTGCTATCCAATGACGTGATAAACACCCCTGCAATATACAGCATGGTCGATTCCCTGCAAGAGAGGACAAAAAAACCAAAATCAGAGGTTCTAAAATTCTTAGGGATCGACAAGAACCAGTACGGAAAACTGTTGATGGCAACTAATGGTAATAACATGTCAGAATCTGCGATAACAGAACTGGAAAACCTAGTTGCTGATCTCTCAAAGAGAAAGTCAATTACTGCAATACAGGCAAGCATTCCGCAATATGTCCTGGAGAAAATCTCACGAATGTCTGTCGTAAAAGACCAGCTGCGATTAATCCATTTCATACATCTTGATCTTCAGAAAAAAAATGATTCAAGATTATTTTGGATGACACCTGAGCAGATTGATTCTGTAATCCAGATGATAAGACAGGATGCAACCCGAACAGAAAACAAAAGAGAAGAGTCCACTGTGGCAACATTTGTTGACATTAAAGATATTGGAAAAGAAAAAGTTGTAAAAGAAACAACATATGAAGATGTATCCCAAGAATCTGTTGGTAACAAGAAATCAATCAAAGAAAAATCAAAAAACAAACAACCACATGCAAGCAACATCACCGCCACCAGCAGTACTGAACAAAAAGCAAGATCAACACCACCAAAACCCTCAAAGAAAACAAGACAGATTCTTGAGACCATACCAAACATGATAGTCATCCCAGACCAAAACGGAGAGCCTGAAATGCTAATTGACAAGAAAAACGGTACTATCTCAAAAATAGATCATTCTGCAAACAAGAACATCATAAAGATAAATCCAATTCCCTCAAAGAAACTATACTCAATCCCATTTGATGTCGTAAAATTCCTTAAAGTCGAGGAAAAGGACTGCCTCATCAGGCACAAGAATGTCTCAGGAATTGAAGCACTGGAATCATTTGTAAGATCCCAAAAAGACAGGACCATGAAATTCTCTGTATTCTGGAATGATCAGTAAGGATATTGGATAAAATCAGTGCTGTCAATAACAACACCAACAACAACTCTACTATTGACAACAACAATACCCACAACAGAAGAGTCAGGGAACTTTTGCTGTACAGAAGCAACGTCAAAAAGGACTCCACATCTGCTAGAATACTTGAGATGTCATATGATTACCATTCCAATAGTAATGGCATCTCAGAGTTTCTTCTCTCTGATGTCTCAAAGAGAATAGAAAAACCATACAGATTCACAAAGAAGATTGTGCTGGAGCTAAAATATTCAGGATACCTGGAATCCAGACAAAGGAGCAGGTACTCTATCACCCAAAAGGGGAGATGGTTTGCTCTTTGTCAAAAATTGGATGGCATATCGTTTCTGTCATTGTGTCTTTTGGCTGAAACCTACCATAGGGTAAAGTCAAACCCGGAATTTTTCTACCAGTTATCTGCATTTCGAGAATACTATCAGAGGGATTGCACCAATGATGCAGCAAGTGATAATGTGAATTCATCTTCTCTGTCTGCTGCAATCTATCACAGAACCAACATCTCAAAATCACTGCACCATTTGACATCAAGAAATCTTGTGTATGTTGTCTCAGGGGATTTTATCAAAATGGCTAAACCTACAATAGAATTCCTGTGCACATATGATGATGACCTTGAATCATTGTTTCTGTGGTGTGGCGACACGTATGAAAAATATGTAGATCATATCATTGACAATAACGAACTTGGTTTTGATATTGGGATGATAAACATCTCAAAAGGACCCAATTAGATTCACAAAAAATGTGAATTAAATTGGATCCTTTTCTCTTCTGGTTTTATGATATCTGCAATGAGGAGTCATGATGGAGTTATTCCAGGTCAGAATTATTATTTTATTGACATTGTTTGCAATTGCATCTGCTTATGATTACAAGACAAGAAAGATTCCAGATGTGTTATGGATTGCATTTGCAGGAATAGGAGGATTTTTGTACATTTTTGACTATCAAGATACAACTGCATACTATGTGATATCATTTTTTACCTCATCATTTCTGGGATTCATGCTGTATCGATTCAGATTTGTTGGGATGGCTGACCTTTTGGCAATTGTCTCAATTAGTGTAATCTTGCCAGTTCATTATGAATTTGTAATGATGCCAATTGCAGTAACTACGCTGGCATTGGTCCTGGTTGTAATTTCAGTCACAATTTATAATATATTGCTGAACACAATTGATTTGATATCAAAAAGGAGATTGCCGTTTGATAATTTCCCAAAAGAACCATTATGCAGAAAGGCCTTTGCTTTTTTTTGCATTCACAGGAAAAGAGGATACGAGAGATTTGTCATATTGTCTGAAAAATATTACTCTATTATGCCTGCAAACAGAACATTTGTGTTGATTTCAAGGAACAAAGAGATTTCACATACCGAAGGATTTGTGCAAAACGCACCACCATTTGTTCTGTTTATGATGATTGGGATGGTTTTGTTGTTGTTTCCTGAGATCTTGGAAGTTGTCTTTTTCTAATGCCGATAAAATTTGTCCATTGCATACAAGAATAATTTTTTTGGAATAATCTTTAAGAATTATAATGCATCTAAGAACCTATGCCATACAAGATAATCAAAGGCAAATACCATGTATCTGGATATTCTCCAGATGGAGACACAATCAGATTTCAACCTGATAATGTCCAACTGCTGGATTCCATTAGGGGTCCAAATGATCGACTGCAAATCAATTCCAAACAGCATGTGTCGTTGAGGTTTGATGGAGTAGATGCGCCAGAAACGCATTATTCTAGAAACCATCAACCAAAAGAACTGGGAGACAAAGCAACAGATTTTGTGACAGACTCTTTAGGAATAACCAACATAGTGTGGAATGATAATAGAAGCAGGGTAGCAAGTGCGGATGACGGAATTCCTGGCTACATACTGACTCGTTTTAAGGATCTCTATGGACGCATCATATCATTTGTCTTTGCAGGAGATACGTCAGAAAGTGACGGAGATGATGTTTTTCTTGACACAACTAAAGTCAAAGAAAGCATAAACTACAAACTGCTTGAGACTGGATTGGGATATCCTGCATATTATGATGGATTGTTTCCGGATTTGAGGGAGTCTATGACATCTGCGGTAAAACAATCAAGAGGTGCAAAAACAAACGTCTGGAGTACAGACAAAACCCACAGTGTAAATGTATCCTCCATATCATCGATTACTGAGGAGCACATGGTCTTTCCAAAACTCTTTAGAAGACTGGTGTCCTATTTTGATGCTGGCAACAATACGTTAGATGAGTTTGAATCATTCATGGAAGACAGAAACGACAGATTGCTGCTATTGTATTCCAGGCAAACAGCGTTCTTTGATGATTTGATCAGAGTAGACAAGGAAGACAACAATCTGAGCATGAATGTCCTGCCTGAATCAATAGTATTTCAACCAAGAACATAGATTCCAAGAATTCTTCAAATTTATTTTTTGTATTATTTTTAACCAAATCTTCATATCTATCCATGGGTAAATTCTGGTCTTTATCGCAGGAAAAACAATCTGGTTCCTTGGATAAAACACGAGATTTTCTGGGACAGACAAATTCCAACATCTCATGCTGTTCACTGAAAGTTCCAATATCCATGGATGTAAAATCAGCAATACAGACAATTCCAGAACTGATATCGCCTAATCCTGAGACGATTCGCTCCTTTGAGATCTGGTGGGATGGCAAAAACAAGCAGCTGGGATATGTTCTGTCAGCTCAGAACAAACTGGATCTGGCAAACTACAAGATATCATTTCAAAATGTCTATCCAAATGTTTCTTTTGTGTCTCAGGAAGAGACAATCCCGCAATGGTTTTCACCAAAGGAATCATCATATGAGATATTTGACGTGTCCTTGCAGCACGGACATTACTCTACTGTTTTAGATAATTCACTGCAACAACAAAACCAACTGATCACAAATCTTTCAAACTCCATTCAGATATATCAAAACGCATGGATTCAGTTTGTCTTTGCACCATACAATTTCATCTCATACCTTAGAAACCACCAGAGAAGATTAAATGCAAGAATAAAGCATGTCACAAGCAAAAAATACAGGACATGGGTTGATGATTTTACAAATACAAAGTCATACGAGAATCCTGAGAATGGTCTGGATTTTTACAACAACTACAAAGAACTGTTACATGATTCGACAAAAAAGACACAAGACACTCAGATTGTCATGAGTGTTAGAGGTTTGATTGCAACAAAGAAAAATGATGATGAAAATTACAATAACGGTAAACCGACACTCTCTTTTGATCAGATAAAATCAAAGCATGACCATCTGACACAGTACTCTTACAGTTACAAATCATTTTACCATTCCAAATACAAAAAGGCAGGATCTCCACTCACAATTAACAATCACACGAAAAAGGACTATCCAAGACTGTCAATGTTTGATTTGAGACTGATTCCGAATCCAAAAAACATCATGATGCCAGCAATTAAAGATTATTTTGAAAAGACGATACTCACTGCAGAATACAAGACAAGAAAACCATTGCCTTTTCTTATCTTGAATCCAAGTGAACTGCCATTGTTTGTGCATCTTCCAAACCCGACCACAACTCGAAACATCCAGACAACTAGGAACGTATCTCTGCCCTCAAAACTGGTAAACAAGAGGGGATTCAACATTGGATATTTTGAGGAATCCCGCAAGATTTCATATGGCATACAATCTAGTTTGGTTGAAGAACAATCCGCAATAATATCTCCAATAGACTTTTCACGTCACATCTATTGTGTTGGTGGAACTGGTTCTGGCAAGACATCACTAATCAGAGTAATTGCAAAACATCTTGAAGAAGCAAACCTGAATGGAGAATTTCCAAACAGCTTCATTTACCTCGATCCAAAAGGAGAGGATTCTGAAAAATTCATTGCACAATGCTCAGAACAATCAATTGATAAGGACATGATTCATTA
>Ga0224506_10002214_pt1 | contig 13367 bp, 13 predicted proteins | sample SF_Jan12_sed_USG_2_FD_169108 | JGI IMG/M metagenome (GOLD analysis project Ga0224506, IMG submission 169108) | Sediment microbial communities from San Francisco Bay, California, United States - SF_Jan12_sed_USGS_8_1 | ecosystem: Environmental > Aquatic > Marine > Sediment | place: USA... | reverse complement strand
ATAGATGTTCAGGAACCAAAAGAAAAACAGTTGGTGATTAAGTTTTTATAGCAGAAAGGGATGGTTGTAGTTATTCAGCGTGTGTCGGAAGCTGCGGTAGTTATCGCAGGGCATAAAAAAGCAGCAATTGAAAAGGGTTATATGATATTGGTGGGCATAGCGGTTGAAGACCGCAGCGATGACATCAATTGGATTTCAAGAAAGATAGTCAACCTTCGGATATTTGATGATCAGGAGGGTAAAATGAACCTGTCCTTAAAGGAGGTTTCCGGAGACATTTTACTGATAAGTCAGTTTACGCTTCAGGCAAATACTAAAAAAGGCAACAGGCCGTCATATATTCAGGCTGCCCCACCGGATATGGCTATTCCCCTGTACCATCAATTGATTAATCAACTTGAAGGTGACCTGGGAAAGCCCATTTTTACAGGAGAGTTTGGTGCAGATATGAAGGTAAGCCTGATCAACGATGGTCCGGTCACCATTACACTGGATTCGGCAAACAAATCCTGAATAAGTTATTAGAGCAATCATTAATTGAATGTTATGACACTTGAAGAAGCGCAACAGAAAGTTGACTTTTGGATTAAGAAATATGGAGTCAGATATTTTTCAGAAATGACAAACCTGGCAGTATTGGTAGAGGAAGTAGGCGAAGTGGCTCGCATCATGGCCAGAAAATATGGCGAGCAATCATTTAAGGAAGGGGAGGACGATAACCTTGCTGATGAATTGGCAGATGTGCTGTGGGTGCTTTTATGTATCGCGAATCAAACGGGTGTTGATATGACCAAAGCCTTTAATAATAACCTGGATAAAAAAACAGCACGAGATAAGGACAGGCATCGAAAAAACACGAAGCTTGATAGTTAATGTGAAAGTTTTTTGTGTTTTTTAAGTTTTGAAGGGAGATAATCAGATGTGGTTTTCGCGTACTTCGTCCAGTGCAACTTCGGTGAGTGGCTTTGTGATAAACATAATCACATGATTGTTGTTTACGATTTTATCAATGTCTCTTTTATTATCTGAACTCGACAGGATAATTACTTTGCATTTATCTTTTATCTTATTGCTGAATTTTTCAAATTCATAAAGAAAGATAAAGCCATCTACAATGGGCATATTTATGTCTAAAAACACAAGGTTAGGTACCTTATCAACGTCCTCCTGGTATTGCCGAAGATAATCAAGTGCACTCTGACCAGAGTTTTTCACAACGATATCTTTTGCAAAGCCAGTTATTTCAATAATTCTCTTGCTAATGAAATTATCAGTTTCATTATCATCAACCAACATTACTAAATCTATGGAACCGTTCTTTGCCATTGTTTTGCTTTAAATATACTAAAATCTTGATTACAAAGTTATTTAATAACTGAATAATAGTAACAGATTCGTTGCTAACATTGTTAAATCAAGTAATGAATTTCTTATTTTTAAATTAAATTAATGATTTCACTTAAGGATATTAATCTTTAACCTTTCACCTGTCGTCAAATTAGTATCTTTTTTATTATTCCAATTTATTAAATCCTGCACTTCGACACCATAAATTTGGGCTATTTTATACATTGTGTCTCCTTTTTGAACCACATGTAATTTGTAAGTATCATCATTCTGTACCCGATCAGGGGGTAAATATAATTCCAATTTTTGACCTACACTCAATTTATCGCTAATATCCAGCCTGTTCCACGCTAAAAGTTCAGGTACAGAGACGTTATGCAATTGAGAAATGGAATAAAGTGTTTCTCCTTTTTTTATGAAATGTGATTTTCGCTTAAGGCCAATGGTGCTAAAGGTTGTAGGATTCTCACTATCACTTTCTGATGTGCTGTTCTCTGAGGGCTCGGTAAAAGTGGCTATTTGATTTTCAGGTTCAGGTTCTGCTATGGTTGAAAAAGTTGTTTCCTCCTGACTCGTAGTTGTGGTAGTGGGTGTTGATTGCGGTTGCACACCGGGCATTGTTTCATGATGTTCACTCAATTCAGAATTTTTTAAACTTTCACTTTTACCGTCAATTTCAGAAACCATTTCTGTAAATTTAATGGGTTCATTTTCCGGACGTATGTTTCTGAGCCACAATAGGCGTCCGGGTTTAATGTCACGGACGGTTTCAACCACGATCCTGTTTTTTATTTTTAGCTTTTTCAACCTCAGTCCATATTTTTGAGATATTGTCCATAATGTTTCTCCGGATTTAATCGTATGGTAATAGGCTCCTGCTTTTGATTTTTTCTTTTTGAAGTAATAAACCTGCCCGGGAATAATCTTACCACTCGTTTCCATGTCGTTGTACTTTAGAAACTTCATGTGGTTGATATTCCCCTTTTTAGCTAGTGTTCCTGTGTTGTCATCATCAGCGGCAATGATACCAGGAAGTCCATTTACTCCCAAAATGTATTTATTGGAATATTTTTTCAAGTTTATCCTGGGAAATTCGGATGAATGGTCTGAAATAGAATTCATCTCCGCTTGTTGAGGTATTTCCAAACTCAATACCTTATTGGAAACGACCTCGTCTTGCGGGGCTTTATAATCACCAGGTAATATAACAACGTAGGTGCGATCTTCAGGTACCTGGTTCTTAAGTAACCATTTATTGTATTCTTTAATTATTTCTTCGCCAACACCTGTTTCGCGGGCCAAATCCCTTGTGGTTTTGTTGGCACCATGTACATATTCACTGAGGGGTATTTGTGCAGGGCCTTCTACCGCAAATTCAAATGCAATTTTATGTGCGAGGTATTTTTTTACATACCAATAAGTATTTTTGTTAATAACCATCGTATGGGCTCCTTTATCAGCTTCACCGAGGGCGCGTGAAGCACCGCCAACACCCATTTGGTAAGCTTGTAAGGCGTTTAGCCAATTGTTGAAGGTGTTGTTGGCTTTTTTGAAATAACCGGCTGCAGCCCGTGTTGATGAAACAATGTTCATTCTTTCATCAACTTGTTTGTTAATGAGCAATCTGAATTCCAGGGCTGTATAGTCTTTCATTTGCCAAAAACCAACGGCCTGGGAGGAAGATACGGCATCGGCAATTAATGCGCTTTCCTGCAATACGAGGTATTTGAAATCATCAGGTACGCCTTCCTCTTTGAAAATTCTTTCAATAATGGGGAAATAACTTTTGGCGCGCTCTACCTTAATGTTGAAGTACTTAGGGCTGCGTGTTAACGCGTTAACATCTTCCTGAATGCTCTTTCTGGCTTGTTCTGTAAGTTTTAGGTTAATATCTGCAAATTGCATGTGTGCAGGAACCTGAGGGGTCTGGGCAACGGCCAGTGAGCAATAAAAGGCTAAAAATTGAAAAATAAGCGAGACAGATTTTTTCATTTCTTTCTTAATACCATTAAGCCGTCCCGGATGGGAAGTAAAATGTTTTCCACCCGGGAGTCATTATGCACTTTTCTGTTGAATTCCTGTATGCACTGTGTGTCCTTGTCATTTTTTGCAGCTTGTGTAGCTACCTTTCCATACCAGAGGACATTATCAGCAATGATAACCCCTCCCGGATTCAACTTGTTAAAAATTAGGTCAAAATAAGAAGAATAATTTGTTTTATCAGCATCAAGATATACCAGATCAAAATTAATATTTAATTCCGGCAGGATATCCAATGCATTTCCGATATAATATTTGATTTGGTCAGCTATTCCGGCTTCTTTAAAATATTTGGTAAATACAGGTTCAAGTTCCTCATTTATTTCGATGGTGATTAATTTACCATCAGGCACAAGCCCTTCTGAAAGGCATATGGCCGAGTAACCCGTGAAAGTACCTATTTCCAAAATGTGTTTTGGTCTGATCATTTTAGAAAACATAGACAATATCCTACCCTGTAAATGACCGGAAATCATCTTAGGCATGAGTATTTTAGCATAGGTTTCCCTGTGGAGTTTCTTCAGTAGTTCTGATTCTTCTTCAGAATGATTTTCAGCATAATCCAAAATAGATTCAGGTAATATGTCGATATTGTCCATAATCAGTTCGGGGTGAATTTTATAAGACTCAATTGATCTTCATGAAACATTTCATTGGCCAATTCCAGGAGTTTACTGGCAGTAACTTCCTGTATTTTGGAGAAAATTTCATCAAGTGTTTCAATATGTCCGTAGTCCAGCAGGCCTTTACCCATCATGAGCATATAACTCACGTTTTTTTCCCTGGCCATGGCGAGCTGCCCCATAAGCTGCTCTTTGGAAGAGCTCAGTTGTCGGGTGCCAAGTTTTTTGTTTTTCAATAAATTCAACTCTTTTTTGACCAGATCTATACTTCTTGAAAGCTGGTGAGGGGCAGTGCCGAAATAAATGCTGAATAATCCCGTATCACTAAAGGGAATGTAATTGGCTTCAATATGATATACAAAGCCTCTTTTTTCACGTAACGACAGGTTTAATCTGGAATTCATGCCACCACCCCCTAACAAATTAGTGAGTAAGTAGAGTGGAACCTTTTGCTTTGAATGTATTGGATAAGCATCCCGGCCAATCGCACAAATTGATTGAGTAATGTTCTTTTTCTCTTCCCGTTGCCCGGGCGTATATTTTTCAAAAGGGACTCTTTTTTGTCCACCGGATAAAACAGGTACATCAGCGAGGTACTTGTCTGCATATTGTTTCACCTTTTTGAACGATATATTTCCTATGGACGAAAAAACAATACTTTCCATGTTAAGATTGCCTTGTATGAAGTCCTGAAAGTCCTTTCGTTTAAAAGATTTTACGCTTTCTGAGGTGCCTAAAATATTATACCCCAGGGGATGATTGCCGAAAATAACCTGATCAAACTCATCGTGAAGAGCATCCTCGGGAGAGTCATTGTACATAGCCATTTCTTCGAGAATAACATTTTTTTCCTTTTCAAGTTGACGCTCAGGAAAGACGGAATCAAAGGTGATGTCGGTGAGCAGTTCGAAGGCTTTTTCGTAATACCTTTGTAAGGACGATGCGTAAAATACAATTTTCTCTTTCGTTGTGTATGCATTTAGCTCTCCACCTACTGAATCCAGGCTGTTGAGTATATGAAAGGACTTTCGCTTATGCGTGCCCTTAAAAACCATATGTTCCCAGAAATGTGCAATGCCCTGATTGTGTATGTTCTCATCCCGGCTACCCCTGTTCAGGATAAAACCACAATGTACAATCTGAGAGGAAGTGATTTCCCGGTGAATTACACGAATCCCGTTATTAAGTGTATAAATGTTTATTGAAGACATGGTATGTTGAAAGTGCAAATTTAGCTAAATTAGGAAGGAAACAGGCCTGAATGGTGAAAATTTCACCTCAAGGGTAGAATTGAATCCCAAATACGGACATTCTTGACCGTATTTGAGCAGCTCTTTTTTCGAAAACATCGTTTTTGCGTATTTTGAAAGTGATTTGTTGGCATTATGCTTGTATAGGTTATTTGTAAAAAGATCAGTGAATGAAAACTGTGGAAACTACCTTCAGGTTAAACTTTACCACTGAGCAATATATGAAAGCCAGGGAATATGTTACTGATATGAAAAAGCATCCAAAGCGTGTCTATTGGTTGGGGAATGAGGGGAAGAGTGATGAAGAACTTATTCTGTCTCATATAGCTCACCGTATTCTGTCCGGATTCTATAATAACTATGATCCTTTGTTTACCAATGAACATATCGTGCGTATGGTTAGTACAAAAACTGCCTGACTGGGAACGTGTAAACAACGGGGATAAATAGCGAAAATATAGCAGGCACTATACAAATATATCCAGTACTTTTCTGATCAGGGTTTCTACGATTTTATTTGGATTTTTTGAAAAGGTGCCCTTTATACGATTGGCAATAATGGCATTTACACTGATAACTTCATGGCCAAACATCCGGGCCATAGCATAGTAAACCGATGTCTCCATGTCAAGATTGGTGAGCCAGAAATTGTCCCGATGGAAATAGTTGAGATCTTCAATGAGGTTGGGATAGTGCGAAGGAATGCGCAAAGACCTTCCTTGCGGGGCATAAAAACCGGGGCATGTCACAGTGTTTCCGGTAATAAAGCTATAGGAAAAGCGATCAAAAAGCTTTTGCGAAGCGTTGGCCATATATGGTGTACATGACAATGAACAAGCCGCTCTTATCTGGTTTGCTGTTAATTTTTCAGCGTCCGATTGAACGATTGGATAGAAAGCCATTGTATTGTCCAGGCCTATACCATATTCACTGACCAGATGGGTTCCAATCGGTATATCCTCTTGTATGGAGGCCGAAGTGCCAATCCGGATGATATTGAGTTTCTGCCTTCTTTTTTTTAGCTTACGTTTTTTTAAATCGATGTTGGCCAGTGCATCCAGTTCATTCATGAAAATTTCAATATTGCCAGCGCCCATTCCCGTACTGATTACTGTAAACTGTTTGCCTTTGTATTCTCCAACATGTGTGATGAACTCCCTTTTGTTCATTTCAAAAAGGATTTCATCGAAGTGTTGACTAACCATGAAAACCCTGCTGGGATCCCCAACAGAAATAATCACATCGCTGAGGTTTTTTGGCTTCAGGTTGAGATGATAAACACTTTTGTCTTCATTGAGTATTAATTCAGATTCCGGGAATCTTGCCACATGATTAGCTGTTTAGGTGATGTAACATCCAATTTAAAGGAATTTTCAGACATCGTGCTAATAATAATAGTTAGACGGGCATTTTTTCCGCTGGATTTCCAAATACTGTTTCATTGTCTTTTATATTTCTTATGACAACTGACCCTGCACCGACCCGGGCATTTTTCCCAATAGAAACACCGCTTACGATGGTAGACCCGGCCCCGATAAAAGATCCTTTGCCCAGTGTGACATCAGTACTGATGATGGTTCCGGAGCCTATCTGGCAGTAGTCATGTATAGTCGAATTGTGGTCAATGGTGACATTTGAATGGATGATACAGTGATTTCCTATACTTGATTTTGTGCCTATCTTTGCGCCCATATTAATAAAATTACCATGTCCGATTGAAGCGTACTTTGACAGCCATGCCGTTTTATGGATCGCATTCACAGGCATCACTTTTCTTTGGTCATTGAGGGTCTTTACCAACGATTTTCGCAAAGACATGTCGTCGGAGGCAATAAAGGCCTCACATTTTTGGCCAATGTACTTGAGGTATGTCTGATCATCAGTCCCTGATAAGACGGACACATCGCCTATTTCCCGCCCAACCCACTGCGGATTGTCGTCCAGAAATCCAAAGATGATGATCTGATTACTTTCAAAGATTTCCAAAGCTGCCACACCCAAACTGTCGGCTCCGAAAATGATTACGGGCTTGTCCATAAATGTTGAATTTGTTCGACAGCAAAGCTACTAAACAATTGCGGGTAAATGAAAACTGATTGAATGGGCTAATCTCCTGATTACTCAATTTTTTTCTTCAGGAATTTTAAAACGGGATTTTTATAAAGAACCAGGAAAACAAACAAAAAGAGAAATCCGGCCTTATATCGTGTTAATGTGCCGAAATTTGGTGTAGAGAGCGATAAGAAAACGGCCAACAACATGATATAACTGATGGCAGAAAGGCCGGTTAACCAGAATTTACTTTTCCATAAGGGGACAATGTTTTTTAAATTGAAAACCATGAGGAGGAGGAGTAAGAAGTTTTCCAGACAGGCGAATATTTTGGGAGAAAACTCGATGTCGGAGATGTTGGGCCTGAAAAGGCCCGAAATGAGCGCCAATGGAGTGTTCCTGCTTATTCCTTCCCAGTCTGCGGTCAGGTTATCAAATTTGACATAATCATTGGGCGAGGATTTGGCGATAAAGGCATCGTGGTTTTCTATGATGACCTGGGGGAGGTAGGTGAGGTTGAAGTTTATTTTAGTCATGGTAATCACAAAAAAAGTAATGCTGATAAGGGTGAGCCATACGATGGTGGATTTTAAACTGCTTGTTAATATATTATTAAAGACAGGAACCTTTAATAATAAAACAGTGGAAAATAGTAAGGGAAATAGCAATCCGGCATAATAGTATTTTAGCTTCCAGAGTATCACAAATGATAAAAGGGCTCCGACTGCTTTTAATGTGTTTAGCTTGCTTATACTAAAAGCCCAGGGCAATGTGATTCCTAAAAAAAAAGCCAGCGCACCTACGGCAATACTCTCTTTGATGATGCCGGATGTCCAGAAAACGACTGATGGAAAAAAGAGAAAGGCTATGATGGCATATATTCTGGCCCCTGGTATGACTTTACTTAATGCGATAACCAGCCAGGCCATTCCCGAAAAGGAAAAAAGGGAAAAGTAAAGGGAACAGACGTAATAGTTGTCTCCTGAAAACAATAATATAATGCCCGTTATTTTTGAAAATAAGAGGGCTCTTGGGCTGGAATATCCGTAGGAGAGATCCAGGTCAGAGAGGTGGTGGTTAGCGATAATAAATTGAATAAATTTTTTGGGAGAGTGAAAGAAAAACTCCCTGAGGACTTTGGCGTCTTCATAGTAGAGTAGAGTATCACCGGCCTTATAATATTCAATATACACGAGGCCTATGATTATTCCTGATAGAAACTTCAGTGCCATGGCTGGTAAAGTGTAGTTGGAGAGGGTAGTGGATTTGAAATATTTCCATGTGATAAAAGATAGAAATCCCCAAAGTATGATGCCAATAATGACTGATGTAATACCCACGTATGCGACGTTAATTAGTTAAGATGGAATGACCTATAAGACAAGATAAACACTTTTTACTTTTACAATAATGGTTATAAAGTTGTAACAATGCCTGAGTATCAAAAGCGTTATTCACCACCACACCAAGGCTTTTCCAATGATGGATGATTTTATTTTTTTCCGGGGGGAGCTGCTGAAGAAAAGCCAGGGCTTTGTCAGTAAAATTCAGATTTCCAATGGAATGGCCAAAGGCTACCTGTAAAGGGATTACCGTGTTGATAATTAATATTTCTACACTTTGCATGCCCATATTGCCTGTTTTTGATTCCGTTTTTTTTCCGAAATTGTAATGATGTTGCCAATATGATGAAACGGTTTTTGATAACAATGCTTTAATATCCAGAATATTTTCCGAATAAACCATTCGGTGAAATAGTTGATATGAGTCATGAAAAATGGCAGCAAGTTGGGCCATGCGCAGAGTGGGGAAATTGGCAGGGCGCAACCGGTTAAACTTCCAGGTTTCAAAAACTACACTTTGACTTAATACATGTTTGTGTGCCAAATAAAGGTACTCTTTTTTTAATGCCTGGAAATAACTGTCATTGATCCTGTTATTTAAAAAACCCGACTGCCCAAACAGCAGAGCCTCAAGCTGAAATTGATTTTCTTTATATTTTCTCAGGATGTTGAGGGGGAGTGTGCGGGCAAGGCTTTCAAAGGGCTGGGTATTTTTATTAAATCCAAAATTCCGGCAAAGCAACCGGTAGGTGGTTTCTTCCCAGTCAGATTTAGTTTCGTCCATAAAACCCCTTATTCGTGTGGCCTTTTCCTGCAGCCTTTCAACGGCCACCCGATCCAACATGCCATAACGAGTAATATTATTGACTTTATTAAGAGATTGTGCACAGGGAACTGCTGATAAATTATCGGTGAGGCTTTGATGCCGTTCAATTAATCCGGGATCAGTACGATCACTTAAGGCAAGGGTAGGAATAATGGTTCCATCCGTTCGTTTGATGGTCTTGTCATTTGTCCATACAACGTGGAGTATCACATCGTCATATACGGGATTTTTTTCATGACCGTGCCTGAGCCAGTCACTTGAACGGATATGTATTTCTACATGTCCGTTCCAACTGATACCATCTATCTTTATTCGGGCCTCTTTAAAGTCCGGCCCGGAATCGTGGTTGTGATACCCCTGATTGAAAACGATGAGTGCGAGGCCTTCTTCGGTGGTCAGGTTGGCTTTGTTAAATTTTTGATTTAACCAGATGTAATGCAAGAGATCCTCCCTTTTGGGGTGTATTTGACCCGGAGTCATTACACATGACAATATTGATCCAGTAACTTCTTCATTTGTTCATGAACCAGAGAAGCTTGATTTTTGGCTTCACGGGCAAAATCTTCCTTTGCGGAAGCATAAATGATGTTGCGGGAAGAGTTGACCAGCAGGCCGCAATCATTCGTTAATCCTGCGGCCGAAACGGCCTGAAGGTCACCTCCCTGTGCCCCAACACCAGGTACAAGGAAAAACGAATTTGGCGCCAGTTGTCTTATTCTTTTGATCTTATCTGCCCGGGTGGCCCCGACCACATACATCAAACGATCAGATTGGGGCCATTTTTGGCTGGTTGTCAAAACCTTCTCAAAAAGAGGGATTCCATGTTGATCTTCAAGCAGTTGAAAATCAGCGCTTCCGGGATTGGAAGTGTGTGCGAGCAGGATGACCCACTTATCCTCAAATTCCAGAAAAGGGACAACGGAATCCTCTCCCATATATGGAGCTACTGTGATGGAATCAAAGTCCATTGTTTCAAAAAAAGCTTTGGCGTAAAGCTTGCTTGTATTGCCGATATCTCCTCTTTTTGCATCAGCAATAGTGAAAATGTCTTTTGGGATATAAGCGATGGTTTTGGCCAGGCTTTCCCATCCACTGCTTCCCAGGGCTTCATAAAAGGCTATGTTTGGCTTGTATGCAACGCAATGATCGATGGTGGCATCAATGATTTGTTTGTTGAATTCAAAAACAGGGTCTTTCGCATTGCGTAAATGGTGGGGAATCCTGTTGATGTCTGTGTCAAGGCCTACACAGAGATAAGTTGATTTGGATTTTATTGCCTGAATAAGAGAGTTTCTGTCCATAACAAGACAAAAATAAAAAAAACCAGATAGAAGTCTGGTTTTTTTTTATTGAAATGTAAGTTATTTTATCTCAGGTCAATGATGTCTACACCCGGATATTTGGAAGGATCGAAGGTGAAGGCCGATTCGGCAATTTGAATATTATCCTTGAAATTAAAAATTTCATATTTATACTGGTTGCCTGACTTTTCAAACATCACCCAACTGATCAGGCTTCTGTCTTTTTGTGAAATATACATTTTAATCTTAAAAAACTGTGTATCCTTCGTGTTTTCGGGCACCAGATCAATGACGTCACACAAGTTGCTGTTTATGTTTGCTTCTTCAATATATAGATATTTATACCCTTTTTTATAGGCGTTGTATATTTTTGAAGGTGTTATTTCTTCTTCATCGGGATCGTAGTTGTCTATGTTAACTTCATTGGCTTCTATGAGGTATGTCCAAACGGTCTGACCATTGTTGTATATGGCCTGTTCATCAAGCTTTAATATAAACTTGTTTCCCTTCACTGTAATTTCGCCTTGCATTTTTTCATCAATGCCATCACTCTCGTTGACCATAGTAGATGTAATTTCCGCTTTATAGGCTGAAATTTTACTGTATTTTTCACTCATCGCATCTAACACAGTGCGGGCTTTTTGATCATATTGTGCCGTGGCTCCCCACCCGGCAAAGCACCCTATCAATAGTAAAATTAGGTTTTTCATTCTCTTGCTGTCAAATATTTTTTTAAATATAGTATTCATTTATGCCAAGTCCTTCAATAATTGTTCCAAACTGTATTCATCACTAATTAAAACTTCCCGGGCTTTACTTCCTTCAAAGGATCCAACGATACCGGCGGCTTCTAATTGATCAATTAAACGACCGGCGCGGTTGTAACCCAATTTAAGTTTTCGTTGAATCAGGGAAGTGCTTCCCTGTTGATGAAGTACGATAAGGCGGGCGGCTTCATCAAACAAGGCATCGCGGTCTGCAAGATCTACGTCTTTGGGAGATGAGTCATCTTCTCCTACAAATTCAGGCAACATATAGGCCGACTCGTAACCCCTTTGGGCTCCGATAAATTCACAGAGTTCCTCAATTTCAGGTGTGTCGACAAATGGACATTGCAAACGGATGATTTCTGAGCCTTGTGATAACAACATATCACCCATGCCTATGAGCTGATCTGCTCCCCCGGTATCCAGAATAGTTCGTGAATCAACTTTTGAAGTCACCCTGAAAGATATCCTTGCCGGAAAATTAGCCTTAATAATACCGGTGATTACATTGACAGAAGGCCTTTGGGTAGCTACCACAAGGTGAATGCCAATAGCCCGGGCTAATTGGGCCAGCCGGGCGATGGGGGCTTCCACCTCTTTGCCGGCAGTCATCATCAGATCAGCCAGTTCATCAATCACCAGGACAATATATGGCATAAACCGGTGCCCGTTATTGGGATTTAATTTGCGCTTCACGAATTTAGCGTTGTATTCTTTAAGGTTTCTGGCTCCGCCGTCTTTAAGTAAATTATAACGGTTGTCCATCTCAATACATAAGGAATTGAGGGTGTTTACCACCTTTTTGGTATCTGTGATAATGGCCTCTTCACTGTCAGGAAGCATGGCAAGAAAATGCCTTTCTATTTTATTGAATAACGACAACTCGACCTTCTTTGGATCTACGAGAATCAATTTAAGCTGTGAAGGGTGTTTTTTGTATAGTAAAGAAGCAAGTAATACGTTGATACCCACTGATTTTCCCTGACCCGTAGCACCAGCGATAAGAATATGCGGCATTTTAGTAAGATCAACCACAAAGACTTCATTAGATATGGTCTTGCCAAGAATAATGGGCAATTCCTTATCACTTTTCATGAATTTGTCGACAGCCAGTGTTGAGCGGATACTGACCAACTCCCTGTTTTTATTAGGGACTTCTATTCCTATGGTGCCTTTGCCTGGGATTGGCGCTATAATCCGGATACCTAGTGCGGCAAGGCTCAGGGCAATGTCGTCTTCCAGGTTTTTAATTTTTGAAATTTTCACCCCGGCTTCGGGAACAATTTCATAAAGGGTAACCGTAGGCCCGATGGTGGCCTTTATACTTGTGATGCCAATTTTGAAATTTACCAGCGTGTCAATGATCTTGTCTTTGTTTTGCTCCAATTCTTCGCGTGACACCTGAACATCATGCTGGTCATAAGTTTTTAAGAGTTCCAGGGGTGGATACTGATATGACCCCAGATCCAGTGTGGGGTCGTAGTTTTCTTGTTCAAGCACTTCCCGCTCGGTTTTTGCAGCTTGGACGATGAATTCAGGTTCCGTATTTTCTTCAGGTTTCTCCTTTTCAGGCATTTGGATATCAAGTTTGAGCGGTTCTTGATCCACTTGAAATTCAATGTCTGTTTCAGTTTCTTCATTTACCTCCTCATGATTTTTTTGAAGGAGGTCATTCTCATCGAAGGTATTGTCTTTATTAACAATCTGCCATTGGTCAGCTTCATCCGGATAGGCGGGTAGGCCATCCGTTTCTTCATCGGGAAAAAGGCCGGATTCCTGTTCTTCTCCCTTTTCAGCCGCTGTTTGTTCGATAGATGT
>Ga0224506_10002213_pt1 | contig 13367 bp, 10 predicted proteins | sample SF_Jan12_sed_USG_2_FD_169108 | JGI IMG/M metagenome (GOLD analysis project Ga0224506, IMG submission 169108) | Sediment microbial communities from San Francisco Bay, California, United States - SF_Jan12_sed_USGS_8_1 | ecosystem: Environmental > Aquatic > Marine > Sediment | place: USA... | reverse complement strand
CCCTTGGTTATCACTAAAATCAAGTATAGTATTAAATTCAGGAGTAACCTGCCCTGGGCTATATCGCAAACTCTTATTCATAGAGGGGGTATCCACGATTTTACCTGGATTAAAAATATTGTCAGGGTCCCAAGCCAGTTTTATACGTTTAAGTAACTCAAAATTTTTCTCTCCAATCATTCTTGGAATATATTCACCTCTCAACCGTCCATCTCCATGTTCACCACTAAGTGATCCTTTATACTTTTTAACTAATACAGCAATTTCATCGGCTATTATTCTAAATAATTGATTTCCCTCCTCTGTTTTTAAATTGATGATGGGGCGTAAGTGTAATTCCCCAGACCCTGCATGTGCATAGTGCACACAATACAAGTCGTGAGTTTTTAATATGTCATTGAACTCCTGAATATATGCTGGCAAATCCTTTACATCAACGGCAGTATCTTCAATAACAGGTACGGGTTTGGCATCACCTGGGATATTAGAAAGTAGGCCTAGCCCTGCTTTTCGAAGCGTCCATACCTTGGAAACATCACTTCCTGTAACTACAGGGTAATGATATCCATACCCCTTATTTTTTAACGATTTAATAAGCTTTTTTACATCTTCCTGAAGTTCTTCTACCGTGTTTTTTCTCAACTCAATAACCAAAATAGCTTTTGGATCGCCTTTTATGAAAAATCTATTTTTACTTTGCTGGATATTTCCTTTTGTCCTTTCCAGAATATAATGATCCATCAATTCACTAGCAGTAGGATTATATTCTAAAGCTACCAAATTGGCAAGTAATGATTCATGTATGGACTCAAAATGGACACATATAAGCCCAATTTCTGAAGGGGGGAGTTCATTTACTGAAAGCTTAACCTCAGTAGTAAACGCTAGTGTACCTTCTGACCCTGCTAATAATTTGCAAAAATTAAAATCTTCTTTTTTATTGATGAAAGGAGAGGATTCTTTCAATAAATCTACTGCATAACCTGTATTTCTTCTTTTAATTGATGATTTAGGAAATTCCTTGTCAATTTCATCCCTTATCGCTTCATTACTAAGTTCATTTTTTATGTGTTGATACACTTCCCCTTCACGCCCTCTTAATTCACATTTATCTTCAAACTCACTTTTCGACAATGATTTAATTTCTACTTCACAGCCATCACTTAGTAACCCCTTCAACTCTAATAAATGTTCACGAGTGCTTCCATATACAATAGAATTTGCTCCACAAGAGTTATTACCAATCATACCACCAATCATAGCTCGATTTGCCGTTGATGTTTCTGGACCAAAAAATAAGCCAAATTTCTTCAAATGTCTATTCAAGTCATCTCGAATTACACCTGGCTGAACGCGCACCCATTTTTCTTCTTTGTTTACTTCTAATATTTTATTGAAATGAGGAGAAACGTCTACCACAATACCTCCGCCTACTACTTGTCCTGCAAGTGAGGTTCCAGCCGTTCTTGGTATTAGTGAGGTTTTATTTTCTACAGCAAATTTAATTAGCTTTTTGATATCATCTGTTGATTTAGGCATAGCTACTGCCAATGGCATTTCACGATATGCCGATGCATCAGTGGCATAGAGTTTTCTCATAGTACCCTCCCAATACAACTCTCCATCAAAGTGATTTACTAATTTTTCAAATGCTTTCTTCATTTTTCTTATTAAATTATACTTTTATACTAAAAGCATGGCAAATATATTAGCATATAAATTGAAGTCTATCATGTTGAAAAGAAAAACTCACTTTTTTTCGTTTTTACTACTGATAATACTATTGTCAAGTTGTGGGTCTGCTAAAAAAGCACAGGTTAGGGAATCAAAAATTAATACGGTAGTACAAAGTGCGAGAAGCTATACAGGTGTACCCTATAAGTGGGGAGGCACTACTCGTAGTGGCATGGATTGCTCAGGTCTATTGCTAAATTCATATAAATCCATAAATGTAGAAATTCCACGTACTTCAGCCGATCAAAGTGAGTACGGTGAAAAAGTAAAACAAAAAGATGCTCAACCTGGAGACTGGGTATTTTTTGCTACTGGAAAGAAAAAAAGAAAAATTACTCACGTGGGACTAATCACTTCTGTTAAAGGTGAAAACATAAAATTTATCCATGCTTCGTCTAGCTTAGGGGTTGTAGAAAGTAATTTGAACAGCGACTATTACCAAAAAAGATTAAGAATGGTTAGGCGACCTTTTTAAGGTCAATCCAAACAAATTAGGTATAAGAATATAAACTATGGAAGGTTAAATTTTTTATACATTTCCATTGACTATAAGTTGAAACATATTTGTTTCTGAAAGAATTTTATAAAAAAAAATTGTGAAAATAGCATTCGCTATAAATACAGGGTTAAAAAAATCATGTAATAATGCTATAAGTTATTTCTAATCATTACTTTTATTAGGTACAATTAAAATAGATTTTCAACTATGCTTCTTTGATACAAGAGTAGAGTTATTAAGTTGCTTTAATAAAAAATTGTAGATGGCTAAACAATTAGACGAAAAACGATTGAATGAATTTATCGAAATGATAAGTTTAATGTCTCAATTTGATTTTACTCATCATGTGGAAACTAACATATCAGATGATCCTATTGATAAAATAGCCTATGGACTGAATGAGTTAAGTGAGAAGTTGAAAAACAATGTGGTAGAAAAATCACTACTTACTCAAAAATACAAAAAATTAAATGAATCTCTTTCCGATTATAAATATGCTTTAGACCAATCTGCTATTGTTGTGATAACAGATACCAAAGGTAATGTTGAATATGTAAATGATATGTATTGTAAAATATCAAAATATTCAGAACAGGAGCTTATAGGTCAAAACCAAAGAATTATTAATTCTGGTTACCACCAAAAAAAATTCTGGAAACAAATGTGGTCAAATATTGGAAAAGGTAGAGTTTGGCGAAGTGACGTTAGGAATAAAGCTAAGGATGGTTCTTTCTATTGGATAGATAGTACAATAGTACCTTTTCTCAACAGTAAAGGAAATCCAGTACGATATCTGGCAGTTTGCCATGATATTTCTGATAGAATGAAAAAAGAACAGGATCTGATCTACTATCAACAAAAACTAGAACAGACCAACGAAAATCTTGAAAAGTTTGCACGTATTGCTGCGCATGACATGAAATCGCCTATGAATGCTGCAAGTGGACTGATCCACCTTTTAGAAGCTGAACTAGGAGAGAACAAAAACAAAGAGGTTGCTGAATATCTTCAACGATTGAATGATACTTTTCACAGTACAAAACAGCTAATTAATGGCATATTGAATTACTCTAAAACCAGTTTAACTGAGATAGAGATGGAAGAGGTTGATCTTAGTGAGCTAATCTGTAACATAGTTGACCGATATAGTTTGAACAAACAAGTGGTAATTCATTTTGACAAGGTAGAGCTAAATATAAAGCATAATAAAACTGTACTCACACAAATTTTTGATAACATATTGAACAATGCGGTAAAATATAATGACAAAGAAATATGTGAGATAGAATTAGTGCTTCTTGAAAAGAACGATCATTATGAAATTTCTATTTCAGACAATGGTCCAGGTATTGCCAATGAAGATAGAGAGATAATATTTGATTTGTTTGAAAACCTAAAAACTACTAATAAAGATAGTACGGGTATTGGTTTAGCAACAGTAAAAAATTTGCTTTCTGAAACCAATGGACAAATTTGGGTGGAGACTTCAGAGAAAAAAGGGGCAAAATTTGTGATTACCATTAAAAAATGAAGACACAAGTTTTTGCAACTCATTTTCAGTAAAAGGCAGTATTTCGCCTAAATATTTCTTCTGTTCATTCATCCTTATTTTATGATAGTACATCGCAATCTATAATTGCATGTCAAAATTATGCCATAACATTAATTTTTATTTTTATTCCATGGGAGATTAACCTCTGAATCAGACCTAGACATTAAACTTGTAATAATTTTAGTTTTAGGGAATTGCTCTAAAATAATTTTAATAAAAACCGTAATGGGGATGGACATTATTAATCCAGAAATACCCCAAATATAGCCCCAAAGCATAAGCATCACTAAAACAGTTATCACGTTGAGAGAAAACGTTTTTCCCATAAAAATTGGCTCTAATATACTTCCCATTACAACCTGAACTGCCGTTATTGTGAGAATAAAAAAGAATAGTGTACCCGTTGGTTCAATCTCAATAAAGGCAAATAATGATAGCAATATTATTGAAATCACAGAGCCTACCATTTGAACAAAATTGATGCTAAAAGCAAATAGCCCCCAAAAAATGGGGAAGCTTATATCGAAAAATAAACAAGCCAAGCTAAAGCCAATGCCAGTAAATAAGCTTATAATAAATTTCACCTTGACAAACTTAATGATGTCGTTTTCAATCTTCATAAAAGTTTTAACAGAGGAATATTCCACATTAAATATCGTGCTGTTTAGCACTTTCTGAAAATTGATTGACTCTGAAAGTAACAGGACAACAAAAAAAGCTGTCATGAGAGTCATTGAAAGGGTGTCTATTACAAAATCTAAGGTCGATCCAACGTTTTTAAGGGTACTGCTATTTTGAAAGTAATGAATCAAAACATTTTCTCCTTTTAAACGATCAATCCCAAAAAACTCCTCTGTGGAGACAATTAATTTTACAAGTTTTGTTTCTGCCTTTTCAAAAAAGGAGCTTTCTACGGATAGTATTTCACTACTTGATAACTGAATCAATTCGCCCCCTAACTTTAAGATCCCTGTAACGATTAAAACCACCACTAAAATACTTACTGGTTTAGGCACTTTCCTTTCATGAAGCCATCTCATTAACGGCAAAAACAATACTGCAATAAACATGGATAAAATAAGTGGGATGAAAATAAAGGAAAGTATTTTCATTAAATAAAAAATCAACGGTATTACTATGATCAATAAAAGTGTATTTGTTGTTTTTGTGTCTTTCATGATTCCTTTTCTTAATATTTATTCCCACTATGATTCTTTCAAAGTTAAATCAATAATGTTGATTATTGTTGGAAAAGATTATTGCAATTTCATATGACATCCTATATTTCCACAAAATATAGGAATATGGGTTTTATAACAATCCCTCTTTTCTCAACGCTGCCCAAGGTTGGCTGTCAGTGAATTGCTTGAATAAATCCCCACTATTCGACATTTGCAATATCGAATCAGTATCATAGGATTATTAACCCTCCAATAAAAGTAATTGTAATTTGAGTTTTATAGGATTACAAATCCTAATATAGAACTTCGAGATTGTAAATTCCGATGAGTAGACTACTATGTTTTTATACCTAATGTTATAAACTTAACTTTTTTCTTCTTCTAATTGCAAACTGTTACATATGTGCTATCATTAGGGTCTGCTGTAGTAGTATCTGGAACAAATTCTTCCCAACAAGTTAGCGCAGGTTCACCAACAGCACATTTAGACCCCGTTGTAATTATTATTAGTCCTACGAATGCTAAAACAAACGATTTGAAGTGTCCATTTTTAACATTGGACTTTATGTTTTCGTGCCAGTTCAACACTATTTTTTGAACTTTTGTAAGCTTTGAAAGTTCATTCGTTGAATACATTTTGGCACATACTTTTTCCTTTTTTCGTGCAGCTAAGTATTCAATAATTTCATTATTGTTCCTTTGAGTAAAATCAATAATGTCTATTGAGCATTTACTACAATGTCTATTTTTTGAATTTCGAATTTTATCTAAATCCTTCCAACTCATGTGGCAAGGCTCTTGTATAGATATTCTTTGTTCTTTCATAATATTCTATTGCCTATTAAGCTAGGCTAAAATGACGTTGGGCAGTAAAATAGCCCTACCTTTTCGTACAGCACTTAGCCATGTCTAAATTTAAAAATAGATACTTAATGGCGAACGAACTAGAAATCCTCAAAATTTTCATTTCGTACTGTCCGCCCAATGCATTTTTAGGTGTTGTTATACAATGTTTTTATACTGCATCAATATTTCCGCAATTCGGGCAAGTAACGAAATTACCGTGTTTCCCACCAGCCCCAATATATGCTCCTCCTAAGGCAATTGGGGTTCCAATTCGAATTCCTCTACCAGACATATACCCGTCAATTCTAAACCCATACCCACAATTGCTACATTTGTGGTATTGTCCAGTCTCTGGAATCACCGTACTTGGTATTTCTTTCTTACTAGTTATTTGCTCAATTTTGGTCTTCAGGAGATCATTTTACAATTTCAAGTATTTTGAGGATTCAGTTGCAGCGTCCATATCAGTTGGTGTCCCATAAATCTTGAAACTAAAAACATTCCATAATGCATTAAAACTCGGTCTTTTCTTTATTGTTAGTTTAATGTGTTTAGTTAGCTTCTTTTTTCATTCTCTAAATTCCAAGGTTCCAATTTACTATTATAGGTATGGTAACTAATAATGTTCGTATCAAATGGGATTTTCTTGGTTCGTTCATCAGTCACCATACAAACTGGTTTATTGAGTGCTGTTCTAATTCCTAACTCAAAAAAGACATTCGGATTGAGTAAAGACATATCATATAGCACTAGATCAGAAGTTTCTAGATTTTTTATTATTTCCTCATGTATTATTTCCGAGCCTTGGGTTTCTGGAAAAATAGGCTCAAAACCTGCGTTCTCTAAAGATGGTTTAAATAGATATTCAAAAACATGGTAAAAATGCTTAGAGTCATCGTAAAGTTCCTTGGGGACTGTAATTGGAAGAATTACAAATGCTGATTTTTTTTCCAGTCTTTGCCATGACGAGACAAATTAAATATTGTATAACGCTGGGCTATACTGTGATGGGATAGAATGCACCGCACTAACCTTCGACACATTTTTTCTTTAAATATACTAATAGTGGCGGACTTTCACTAACCTAAATACCCCAAGTATAGGTGTTGTTAGCGGATGTGGTTAGATTGATTGGTTATAGTCTTTTATTTGAATTCTAATTCTACTATACCATTTTAAATAATAAGGTAATCTTGATTTTTTTTTCTCTTCATACTGGAGCTTTAAGTAATTCAAATCATTAATTATCTTTATCTTATTCTGATTAATAAATTCGACATCAATCTTTAAACTACTTCCAGTATTGGATAGAATTGAGTGTATCAGGGGCCGAATTTCGAAAGTAAGATATTCAAGAATCCTCTTATCCTTGTCCCAGTCATCTCTAATCATAAAATCATAAAAAAGTAAGTTTTCCTTTAATTCCAAATTATCCAAATCACCAAAGCTCTTTGAATTGATAAATGCTGTTAGTTTGCTACCTGTGAAGTCCATCAAAGGTTGTATTAATATATTTTCAAATACTAGATGATGGGCTGAATCTACCTTTGGATAATTTGTTACAAAATAGATGGCTGAATCTAATTGACCAATTATATACTCGAACTCTTGATAACTGAATTCTACGATCATAGAACTGTCACTGGCAAAACTTACACTTATGCTCTCTAAATTCTCTTTTAGTTCACGCTCATCTTCTTTATCACCTCTCCATTGTTCGCCCAATAAGGCAATAGATACACCTATAAAAATTATAAGTAATTCAGTTATTGCTTTAGTAAAGTTAATTTTTTTCATGTGATGTTCATTTCCGCTAACATCCATACATCACACATTATGTATGATGTCTCTATTATGTTTAATAAATATAATGATATTTTATAAGAGTTGAGATATGAATTTCTCCACTTTCAACAAACCTGCCTTTAAACTAATAATAACCCTTCTTTCCTCAACTCTGCCCAAGGTTGGCTGTTCGCAAACTGCTCATATACTCCTAAACCAGCATCTATATACGATTGTTGAAATTGGGTTAATGTTAATGGTTTTTTAGAAGAAGCGATAATCTGAGAAAAAATATCATATAGCCATTTTCCTTCCGCTATAGGAAAGGTAATGATTGTGGTTGCATTTCTGGTCTCGAAAGTTAATCTCGCTCTTTCTGTTCTTTTTCCTTTTTTCTGTTTTTCATACTTTGAAAAAATGGGCATATTTCCTACCCAAACTAATTTAGAGTTGGCATTTACTAACGTGCCAGGATTGGTAGCAAGAGCTTCTTCGATAAAATTGGGAGTAACGGTAGTGATTGGAATATCAAAAGCAAACCACTCTTGTAGGTCAAACTCAAAACAAATGCCATGCATGTAATTAAACAATGCCTTTCTTAAACCTTCACCAAACTTAGTGTGCTTCGCTCCTTCCCTATCCTTGTGCATTAAATCATTATTTGCAAAAGCACCTTTTTGAGGGCCGATTTTTTCTACTCCAAATGCTTTTGGGTTTAGCCCCACAGGGCTGTGAGCCGTCATGGCAAACAAATGCCAAAACCCTGATTGAATAACACCTTGTTCGAAAAGCTGTCTTACCATTTCTAGAGAATCTACCGTTTCCTGAACCGTTTGGGTTGGGAAACCATACATGAGGTAGGCATGCACCATAATTCCTGATTGGGTAAAATTATCTGCTACTCGTGCTACCTGTTGTACAGTAACTCCTTTTTGCATTTTCTCTAATAACCGATCGGAAGCCACTTCAAGTCCCCCTGATACTGCAATACAGCCTGAAGCTTTCAGCAACTGACATAAGTCGGGAGTAAACCGTTGTTCGAACCGAATATTTGTCCACCAAGTAACAGTAAGATTACGTTTTATAATCTCTAAGGCGAGGTCACGCATTAATGCGGGAGGTGCAGCTTCATCTACAAAATGGAAGCCCGTTTCTCCTGTAGCTCGAATTAACTCTTCCATTTTATCACATAGTAGCGATGCTCCTACGGGTTCATATTTTTTAATGTAATCTAAAGAAATATCGCAAAACGTACATTTTTTCCAATAACACCCATGTGCCATGGTGAGCTTATTCCATCTTCCATCACTCCAAAGCCTGTGCATAGGGTTCGTCACTTCTATCACTGATAAATAGTTGTCGAGCTGTAAACCTTCATAACTAGGTGTTCCTGTTTGTGAAAAAGCTATATCAGGTTCAGTTGACCCATTAATGTAGATCACCTGATCGTTATCATACAAAAAAGTACGTTTTAGCTCGGATTTTACTCTATCTCCATCCAAATATTCTAATAAATTTTGAATAGGGCGTTCGCCATCATCAAGTGTGATAAAATCTATTAATTCAAAAACACGTGGTTCTTTCAAGGTACGTAACTCAGTATTTGGATACCCTCCGCCCATGCTAACTTTAATGTCTGGATAATTAGATTTTATAAACTGCCCACATCGTAATGCTCCGTAAAGATTACCAGGGAAAGGAACAGAGATACATACTAACGTGGGCTTTTGTTTTTTTATAATCCCATCAAGTATGCTTGTAGTTATATTGTCGATATAAGTAGGCTCATCCTGAACTTGCTGATAAAGCAGATCAAACGATGTCGCTGACATACTTAATCGTTCTGCATATCTGCTAAAGCCAAAATGAGGATCGACAGTCTCTTTAATCAGATCAGATAAGTCCTCTAAATAGAGTGTTGCAATATGCTTTGCTTTATCTTGAACGCCCAACGAACCAAACGCCCATTCTAAATCCTCTAACTCATCAAAACGACTCGCCTCGGGTAAAAAGTCACGCTCTCCAATAGCAAATCCTAATGTAGCGTTTTTATTCTGTAAAAAACGTATAACAGGTTCTATGGTGGAAATGTAGCTCTCTCTTAATTTTGTTATTCGACTTGCGTTTTCTGATAGTTCAAAGTTTTCATTATCAATTGTGTCAAATAGGTGTGTTAACCCCTCTTGCGTAAATAATTTCAAAATAACCTCAATACCTAAATCTGCCTGAAAAGATTCAACATTAATTGTATTCAAAAATCCTTTTAAATACTGTGTAGCTGGATAAGGGGTGTTCAACTGTGTGAACGGAGGCGTAATAAGAAGGACTTTTTGTGGCATAATGCTACCTATTGAACTACAAAATAACTAAAGCTTATATAAGGCAATAGGATCTTGACGAATCAATTTAGATTTAACATCATAAAGTTGCGGTAATTTATCTCGGTATTCACGAGGGCTTTCGAAAAAATGTTCCATCGATACCGCAAAAAACTCATATTCATTTGTACTGGCATAGGGTCTCAAAAAATGATCGGGGTTATTCTTTACATTTTCTAATTCTATAGCCGCAAGGTTATCCCATTTGTTCAGTAAGTAAGGGTCGAGAAATTCATATTCGTCATTTCTGATCATATTTTCAAAATGGAGAGCATGTGCCATTTCATGAATTCCCAAATTTCGATTATCGTCATGATCGATATAACCATCAACAAAATTTTTCCATGAAAGTAGTATTATCCCCATCCTTGGATTTACTTCTCCGTAATGATAGCGTTTGTTCAACCCCGAATAATAAGCATCGGGATAAATGGCTATTTTCCAAAAATTTGAAAGGTGGAGCATGGGTAATCCAAAAGTTATTTTTACAGCTGATGCTGAGATAAGTACCTTCATTTCTTCAGTGACCTCAATCCCTCGTCCTACAAATTTTTTACTGTGCAAAAATCGATTTACTCGCTTCTCAAATTTTTTCTGATTGCTTAATGATAGTTGATTATAGTAGAAAAAATATTTTTTAAGAATTCCTTTTCTCTTTAGCGTTAGTGGCTTCATTACGGCCACCATCCTCACATATTCATAGTATAAATATTTTCCTATATCGTAAAATATACTTAGAACACCTAAAGCGATTATTCCAACTAATATGACACCTAATAAAATTCCCAATAGATTTAATTAAGTTGCTTTAATAGGTGCTTGATGTCTACTTTTTGCCCAATAATAGTTCCTAAATCAGAAATAGAAATGCGTTCCTGAAGCATGTTGTCACGGTCACGAATAGTCACTGTATTATCTTCTAAAGTTTGATGATCGACCGTTACACAATAAGGTGTGCCGATAGCATCTTGTCTTCTATAACGTTTACCGATAGCATCTTTTTCTTCATAAAAACATGTGAAATCATATTTCAGCTCATCAATAATTTCTCTTGCTTTTTCAGGAAGACCGTCTTTTTTCGTCAACGGAAGTATAGCTACTTTATTAGGAGCTAATGCTGCAGGAATACGAAGTACTACTCTTTCACTACCATCTTCAAGTTTCTCCTCGGTGTAAGCACTTGACAGCACAGCTAAGAACAATCGATCTAGACCTATGGAAGTTTCTACTACATAAGGAACGTAGTTTTTATTTTCTACAGGGTCAAAAAATTGTAGTTTTTTACCTGAATGTTCTTCGTGTGCTTTTAAATCAAAATCTGTTCTAGAATGAATTCCTTCTAATTCTTTAAATCCCATTGGGAAGTTAAACTCAATGTCGCAAGCGGCATTCGCATAATGTGCTAAATTTAAGTGATCGTGGAAACGGTAATTTTCCTCTCCAAGACCTAGTGCTTTGTGCCAATTAATTCTGGTGTTTTTCCATTTGTTGTACCACTCCATTTCCTCTCCTGGTTTCACGAAAAATTGCATTTCCATCTGCTCAAATTCTCGCATTCGGAAAATAAACTGACGAGCAATAATTTCGTTACGGAAAGCTTTTCCAATTTGAGCAATCCCAAATGGAATACGCATTCGGCCTGTCTTCTGAACATTTAAATAGTTTACAAATATTCCTTGAGCCGTCTCAGGACGTAAATAAATTGTATTAGCACCATCTGCTACTGAACCCATTTCTGTAGAGAACATAAGGTTAAATTGTCTTACTTCAGTCCAGTTTTTTGATCCAGAAATAGGGTCTGCAATCTCTAAGTCAATAATCAATTGCCGAATACTTTCTAAATCTCCCGACTCCAACCCTTTTTTCATGCGCTCATTAATCGAAACTATTTTTTCCTTATTACGAAGCACATTAGGGTTAGTAGCTATAAATTGATCTTTATCAAAATCATCACCAAATCGTTTTGTAGCTTTGGCTACTTCTTTATTAATTTTTCCTTCAATTTTAGCGATGTAATCTTCAATAAGCACATCGGCACGATAGCGTTTTTTCGAATCTTTATTATCAATTAAAGGATCATTAAAAGCATCAACATGCCCAGATGCTTTCCAAGTAGTTGGATGCATAAAAATAGAGGCATCTATGCCTACAATCTCCTCATTCATCTGCACCATTGCCTTCCACCAGTATTCCTTTAGGTTATTTTTTAACTGCACACCATTCTGCCCATAGTCATACGCTGCACTCAATCCATCGTATATTTCACTTGATGGAAATACAAATCCATACTCCTTAGCGTGTGCTACTATCTTTTTTAGTAAATTATCATCATTATTTGCCATGGCGGCAAAGATAAGGAAAACTTCCTTTTGGAAGAGGCTTATGAAAAATGAAATTATTTTATCAATCGCTAATAAAGAAATTGATATAACAGCAGCATTGAACTTAAGGAAGAAGGTATTTGTTGAAGAACAAGGAATTCCTATTAATATGGAAATTGACGGCAAGGACGATCGGAGTATTCATATAGTTGCTTTAAATAATGAAAAAGTAGTGGGTACAGGCAGGTTAACTCTTGAAAATGAAAGAGGAATAATATCAAGAATTGCTGTTCATAAAGAATATCGCAGTATTGGCTTAGGTAAAAAAATAATTTTATTTCTTGAACAACTAGCAAAAGATAAGCAAATACAACAGTTATTACTTACACCACACAAATACCTTGAAAAATTTTATGCTACATTAGGCTATTTAGAGTATGGAAATACAGTGAAAGTAGGGAAACATACACTTATTAATATGATGAAATCCATTTGATAAGTTTTGAATTGTAATTATTGCTATTTCTCAATTAATAATTTCATAACAAAACATTAACACCAAAATCATAAAGACTATCTAAAAATAATCTCACATTTGTAATATGAGTAAAAATAAAAAACACGAACGGAAGACGAAGAGGGCGAAAGCAAACAACAATCAATTAAAGGATAAGATACTTCAACTGTTAAATTTAAATATTTCCAAGGCTTACAATATAAAACAAGTAGTTAAACGACTTGGGTTTCACCAAAAAGGAATTAATGAAGAAATTCCAATGATGCTTTCTATTTTATTGAAAGAAGGCAAAATTGAAATGCTTAAAAACGGCATGTATAAAAGCAATCGAGTACCTGACACACACACAGGAAAGGTGGATCATGTAAGTTCACGATTTGCCTATATTATTTTAGGAGATGATCATGATGATGTTTATGTAAAGGCCGAAGACTTGCTGTATGCCATGAATGGCGATATTGTTGAAGTGGCTGTTCATACGGGAGAAAAACATGGTAAAAAGCCAGAAGGTAGAGTTATCACAATCATTGAACGGTCTGTAAAAGAACTTGTAG
>Ga0224506_10002212_pt1 | contig 13371 bp, 12 predicted proteins | sample SF_Jan12_sed_USG_2_FD_169108 | JGI IMG/M metagenome (GOLD analysis project Ga0224506, IMG submission 169108) | Sediment microbial communities from San Francisco Bay, California, United States - SF_Jan12_sed_USGS_8_1 | ecosystem: Environmental > Aquatic > Marine > Sediment | place: USA... | reverse complement strand
GGTTGATAATACCGGTGTATGGCGAGACGAAGCAGGTCTTGGTCAGCATCTTGAAAGTAAGGGAATAAGCCGCGTATTGTTAACTGCACCGGGTAAGGGTGATCTGAAGAATATCGTTTACGGTATCAATCAGGACATGCTAACTGAAGCAGACAAAATCGTATCAGCTGCATCTTGTACCACCAACGCAATTACCCCTGTGCTAAAAGCATTAAATGACAAATTTGGTGTAGAGCAGGGACATGTTGAAACTGTTCACTCCTATACCAATGACCAGAACCTGATTGATAACTATCACGCAGGTGATCGTCGTGGGCGCAGCGCACCGTTAAACATGGTAATTACGGAAACTGGAGCGGCCAAGGCTGTTTCTAAAGCTCTGCCTGAATTAGAAGGTAAGCTAACAGGTAATGCGATTCGTGTACCGACACCTAACGTATCTATGGCCATCTTGAACCTGACGCTGAATACAGCGTCAACAGTTGAAGAAATGAATGCTTTCTTGCGAGATACCGCGTTGTTCTCAGACCTGAATAAGCAAATTGATTATGTTAACTCTCCTGAGGTGGTTTCAACTGACTTCGTTGGTAACCGCCATGCGGGTATTGTTGACTCTCAGGCAACCATTGTTAACGGTAAGCGCCTGGTATTGTATGTTTGGTATGATAACGAAGCAGGTTACAGTGCTCAGGTGATTCGTCTGGTTCAGAAACTGTCTGGCGTTGAATACCCTCACTACCCAAGAGTTGCTGTTTAATCTAGTCGATTAATGTTAATCAGTGCTCCATAGAAAGAGTGTTTTCATACAGCAACAGCTGTCATTGAAAATACTCTTTTTTTTGCCTTGTGGTTTTAATGTCAGGTTGCTGTAGCTATAAATTATTAAGTAACAGTTTTTAATGGTTATCTAAGAGTGATCCTGGTCGACGAAATACCACGGGTTATCGGATCGAGAGACAAGGTTCAGTCTCAGCAATACCGGCAGATCCCCGATAACACACCTCGGGGACGACATTACTTTTAACCATATATCAAGGAGGACATTACTTTTAGCCATATCTCGGGGACGACAAACTATAAAAATTCGTCATCTTCAACTTGATTGGAGATCCATGTTTACTTATAAATCTATCCCATAAGGCATATGTAGTGCCTTTTCTGCAAAGCAGGCTTGCAGCTATTTAAAGGTAACGTATAATTGCGCCTCTTTTGCATCCTATAATCGAGACGAGCCAACATGTCTGAAGTTAAAGTTCGAATAGCACCTTCACCAACGGGAGACCCCCACGTTGGAACCGCATTTATTGCATTGTTTAACTCCGCATTTGCAAAGAGCCAGGGCGGTAAATTTATTCTAAGAATTGAAGATACCGATCAGGTACGCAGTTCAAAAGAATCTGAAGAAGCCATTTTGAGTTCGCTTAGATGGTTAGGTCTTGAGTGGGATGAAGGTCCAGACGTTGGCGGACCCAATGGCCCGTACCGCCAGAGCGAACGCAGCGAGGTCTATAAAAAATATTCTGATCAATTAGTAAATGACGGGCATGCTTTCCATTGCTTCTGTACTTCTGATCGTCTTGACCGTTTGCGGCGCGAGCAAAAATTAAACAGTCAGCCTCCTGGCTATGACGGTTTATGTTCAGGTTTCACTAAAGAAGAAGTTGCCGAGCGTCATGCAAAGGGCGAAATCTCAGTAGTGCGCATGCACGTGCCTCGTGAAGGAACCTGTAACCTGACAGACATGTTACGTGACCCCATTGCAATTGACTGGAAACAGGTTGATATGCAGGTGTTGCTAAAGAGCGATGGTTTACCTTCGTACCATCTAGCAAACGTAGTTGATGACCATTTAATGGGTATTTCCCATGTTATCCGTGGTGAAGAGTGGATCTCATCGACACCTAAGCACATTTTGCTGTATCAATACTTTGGTTGGGAAGCACCACAATTCTGTCATTTGCCCCTATTGCGTAATGCTGACAAGAGCAAGCTAAGCAAACGTAAAAATCCAACCAGTATCGATTACTACCAACGCATTGGTGTTTTGCCGGAAGCATTACTCAACTATCTTGGGATGATGGGCTGGACCATGCCGAATGGCGAAGAAATGTTTTCGCTAGATGAGATGATCGCCAATTTTGATATACAGCGTATGTCTTTGGGTGGTCCGGTATTCGATACCGAAAAACTCAGTTGGTTGAATGGCCGATACATTCGTGAAAAATTATCTCCAGATCAATTCGGAGCACGTTTACAAGAATGGGCATTTAATTCCGAATATATCTCAAAATTCATGCCTATGGTGCAAGAACGTGTTGAATTGTTATCAGATGTAGCACCCTTGGCTGCGTTCTTCTTTGCCGGTATGCATCCATTAACGCCAGAAGATTTTGAATCCAAGCGTATTGATCCGGAAACCATGACCAAGTTATTACAGTTGGTATTGTGGAAACTGGAAGTGCAGCGTGAATGGAATAAAGCCAATATCATGGCCGATGTTAAAGCCGTGGGTGATCATTTAGGTCTTAAACTTAAAGATGTGCTAGCCCCGATATTTCTCGCGATTACCGGTTCGCCGCGTTCAGTTTCAGTATTAGACGCCATGGCAATTATTGGCCCGGATATCACTCGCGGTCGTTTGCGTCATGCGTTGAATATTGTTGGCGTACCCTCTAAGAAAAAACTGAAAGAGCTTGAAAAAGAATTTCAGCAAATTGATCAGTTTATGGATTAATCCATGCTGACCATAAAAAGCCCGCTGATGCGGGCTTTTTTTGTATGATTGGGTATTCTTCGTGTTTTTCCTTCTCGGCAGCTGATCTTTGCAGTGCACGAATAGGTAGCGAAGAGCTTAACTTGGCATCGACATCCATATTAATAACAGTAATTCATTCACAATGACTGGTCGTACCCCAAAAGGTTTGATATCTCTTGCGCCGTTTCCCTGGCATGTAGTTTAACTTCTTTAAGATTACCTGCCTGAGGCCCCTTATCAATGTGAGACACCGTGAGAGAAGCAATAGCTTCACCCAAATAGTTGAGAATAGGGGCTGCAATATTGGTTACCCCTTTTAACACCTGGCTACTTCGCTTGTAGTATCCTTGTTTCACAATGGTATCCAATCTTTCATTAAGTAAATCGGTTAATTCAACACCACATGCAGCAGCAATACTCTTTCTTTGTTGTTCAGAAGAGTAGGCCAGCAATACCATACCAGATGCCGTTTCAAGTAAATCCAGGCGGGTTCCGGGTTTCACACTAAGATTATACTTGTGAGACGAATCAACCTGAGCAACCACCACTACGTATCCTGAGTTATAGACAGCAACCTGGCACGACTGTTTTATTTTTCTGGCCAATACATTCATTAACGGCACGGCAACATCATTTAACCGTTTTACCGGTGAGTGACGGTTACTCAGTCGAAACATCTTTAAAGTAAGCTGATAACGTTCTGTGCCTGACAGAAGCTGAATGTAACCGCGTTCTTCCAAGACCACGATCATGCGAAATACTTCACTGGGCTTTCTATCAAGCGCAATGGCTATTTCTTTCTGGGTCATGCTGTCTTCGCAGTCTGCTAGCAACTCTAAAATGTCCAGGCCTTTTTCCAGGGCAGGAGCCTTATATTGGGTAATGTTTGTCAAATTATCTCCAAGAGATACAAGTGGTTCGTATCAAACAATGCAATTGTTTCTTATTTTTTATAGATCAATATTAACAGCAGATTATATACAAAAAACATCATGCATTAGTCAAATAGCCAGAGATATGCAAGTTATTGAATTTACAGGGATAAAGTAGTTGACACTCAACCAATGGATACTTAATATACGCGTCGTTCTGAACCAAACCCAATTCAGAAACCCATTTTCGGGGCCTTAGCTCAGCTGGGAGAGCGGTTCGCTGGCAGCGAACAGGTCAGCGGTTCGATCCCGCTAGGCTCCACCATTTTATAGTTTGACGATGACTCATATCGTCCTAGAGGCCCTGCATTGCAGGGCTTTTTTGTGCCTGTGTATTTAAGTCCATATTAAGTACAAAAATATATATAAGTAACAAATTTAGGACTCAAAATATTTGAGCGGTACCAAATGCCTTTGGATGGTTTCGGCGCACGCTATAAATACTTCAGTACCTATAGTATAACTCCAAAAAGTTTGTCAATAGGCAAATGCAAGTAACAAACAGGCCTTGTACCTTTATCTGGAATGTATCAATAATTCTAATTGAAGCCTATTTTAGGTGATTGTCAGTAGAACCTGTGTCGAAATAATTTCAGCAAAATGTAGTTTTATTAAAATTGTCACTATAAGCAAACCCAGGGTTTGTCGCAGATATAGGCTGAAAGACTATATCTATTCTTTAATTCTGACGGTGCCTGGTTAATATGATCAAACACGCTAGAGGGGCCGACTTGCAGCATGTATTCCAGGCATTCGACTATTCTGTATCATCTAATCTATTAATTGAAAGGAATTTATGCAGACCTGCAGAGCACACCAGTCAACCAAATTAGCATGAAAAATTGACAGCTAATTTTAGCGCGAATTGGTAATGGGGTATGGCGTTAAGTGATATCAGATTTTATCTGGGTGTAAAGGTGTCAGTTGCGCGTGACTCTGTATTGGTAGATATTATTTTGCCGTTATGACTTCTTTAATTCCGGCTTCAAGTAACATTATCTGGTTTTCATCGGTTAAACTCTTATTGGTAACCAATATGTCAATTTTAGGGCAGGTACAGTACTGCACGTGGCTAGAAGTATTCAGCTTGGATTGATCTGCTAATATCATTAGTTTTTGAGCATGTTTAATCATGGTTCTGGCAACTTCTGCTTCATGTATTGCATAACTACCTGCACCATATACCGGGTGTAATGCCACCGGCGACATTATGGCTATATCGACCTGGAATCGTGATATTTCTGAAAGCGTTAGCTCTCCATAGGTTCCAGGTACATCTGAAATTATACGACCTCCAAGTAACAGTACTTCAAGTTGTGCATTTTGGTTTCTCAATATTGAGGCAATGTCATAAGAGTTTGTAATAACAGAAATATTTGGAACTTTGCTCAGTTCCCAGGCGAAAGCAATCGTCGTTGTACCGGCATCAATAAAAAGAGATTGCCCCGGTTGAATATGACGTACTGCCGCTTTGGCAATCGCGGTTTTCTCCAACTGCTGAAGAGCCATTCGTTTTTTAAACGGCTCTTCAGATGGAGCTTGAGGCAATATTGCTCCTCCATGTACGCGTTGAATGAGACCTTTGGCTTCTAATGCTATGAGGTCTCGGCGAATAGTCTCACCGGACACTCCAAATTCATCAACCAGGGCGTCGGTTGTTATACGCTGTCTTGCTTCCAGCACGGATAAGATTTTTTGGTGTCTGTTTTGTAGCCACATTTAGCTTGAAATACCTTTTTTACGGTTAACCTGGTATAACACGCCTTTCATTGACATCAGTGCAACGCCAACGATCAGCATGACACAGGTAGAATAGGCGGCTGCCTGTGACGTTAATCCTGCGTCATCTAATCGCATGATGGTCACGGACGCTACGGTTAGTTTTGGTGTCGTTAAAAATATAATTGCTGATAGTGTAACCATGGATCGCATGAATAAAAAGAAGAATACAGAAATCAACATGGGCACAACATAAGGCGCAACAACATCGGTTGCAATCCTGATTAAGCCAGAACCCAAACAGGATGAGGCTTCTTCAAGAGATTTAGGCACTTGTCTAAATCCAGTCATTGTCGTTAAAAAGCCCTGTGTGTGGTAATGATAAAAATTTATCAGAGCCAACATGGCAGCTGTACCATAAAACATATAGAGCGGTGTCGATGGCGAGTTAAACGTAAACACATACGCTAAACCTAAAACAATTCCTGGCACTGCAGCTGGTAGCATTGAAACAAAATGAACCACTTTTGCCACTCTTGGCGGAACCCGACGTATACCAAAACCCAGTAAGAATAGCGCTATTACACCCCCGGTAGCGGCTAACAATGACACCAAAATTGTTGTCCATAGAGGCGCATAACCACCTGCCAAAGTAATGTCGTAATGCTTAAAGGTCAGGTCGAAGTTATACGGCCACAATTTAACAAAACTGGCATAGATAACAATGGCTATAACACCTGCAGTGGATATAGCAATAATATATGACGCAATTGCCATTGGAATGTCACGTATCGCTGAAAATCGGGGGACGTATGGAATGGCGCTATCGGAAATGGTACTAAACTGGCGCCGTTGTGCAAACCGCTCGATATAATAAGAAATAATAGTCGGCAATAGTAATAATATCCCGACCACTGCTCCCATGTTGAAATTCATCTGGCCAATGACCTGACTATATATCTCAGTGGCTAATACGGAGTAGTCACCACCGATTACGGCGGCATTACCAAAATCAGTAATGGTGACGGTAAAGACTACAAAACCAGCACCTAATATTCCGAATTTGGAATTACTGAGTGTGATGTCTATAAACTGACGCCAGGGCGATGCACCTATCATACTAGCTGCTTCGTACGTTCGGTTGTCAGATAGTGATAATGTGGCTCCGACGATCATAATGACCTGGGGTAATGCGTAGAATACGTTGGCGATTAATAGTCCCCAAAATCCATAAATATCAAGTTCGAGACCAAATAATTTGTTCACTAAGCCATTACGGCCGAGCAAAAATATTAATCCAAGACCCTGAACAAGAGATGGCGCTAATAAAGGTAAGATCATGGCTGCCCTAACCAGTGATTTACCCGGAAAATGAGATCTATGTAGTCCCTGGGCAATTATGAATCCAAGTCCCAGACTAATAAGAGTGGTATAAACACCCATTTCCAGACTGTGCCATGTCGCTCTCCAGAAAAATTTGGACGCAAGAATTTCGGAATAGTTGGCAAGACCCAGGGTTCCGTCAGGTTCAGTGACTGAGCGTATAAATACTTGATACAAAGGAAATATAAAAAACAGGATCAACCCAATCACGGGTATACCTATTGATACTGCGATAATGATACGACTCCAGTCAAACTCTCGATTTACCGGGGGTAGGGTAATCGACTGATCTAAATTACTCATGAGATTATCCTGCCACCCTGGGTATTTTTAACCCAGGCACAGTTGTCCGGATGAATGTCTAGCTTTACTTTTTGGCCTGTAACAAATTCGACATGACCGTGGGTTTCAATCGTCAGGTCTCCAGCCGGGCTATCAACTTGAATCCGGCTGATATTGCCAAGAAATGCAATATCCCTGATTGTTCCAATTCCCGATGGATCGGAAAATAAATGAATTTGTTCCGGTCGAATGCAGGCGATTAGATCAGAATCTTCACTCGAAGGCCTGTGTTCCATTAGATTCGGAAACATGTCGCGAATATATTGAGTTTTTATCAGGTTACTGACGCCCATGAAGTCAGCAACAAAAGACGTTTCCGGTCTAAGGTATAGATCCTCAGGTGTACCACATTGTTCAACAATTCCATGGTTCATACAAATAATGCGATCCGCCAGCATTAGGGCTTCTTCCTGATCGTGCGTAACCATTACCGTTGGAATTCCAAGTGAACGTTGAAGGTTACGAATTTCTATACGTAACTCTGCGCGTACCTTGGCATCCAGGGCTGATAACGGTTCATCGAGAAGCAGTAATCTGGGGTCTACCGCTATGGCCCGTGCCAGTGCAACTCTCTGTTGTTGTCCTCCCGATAAGTAACCCGGATAGTGGTTGGCTACTTGAGGCAATTTAATGAGTTCCAGTAATTCTTTGGTACGTTTGTTTATGTCTGCTTTCGCAACTCCGCGGATTTTTAAGCCATAACCAATATTTTCACTAATGGTCATATTTGGAAAGAGGGAATAAGATTGAAAGACGATACCAAAGCCTCTTTTTCGAGCAGATAGTCCAATCAGGTTTTCACCTTTTAAAGACACGGTGCCTTGATCAGCTTCTGCCAGGCCTGCGATAATTCTTAGCATGGTGGTTTTTCCACAACCACTGGGGCCAAGAAGGCATACAAATTCATGGCTTTCAACGCTGATGGAAACATTATTTAATGCGGTGAAGTCGCCAAAAGTTTTTGTCAGGTTTTCTACATTAAGATACATTCTAAGGGCCCTATAGCGTAATCCCGAAGTACAATTTATTCGTGTTCTATCCTGGGTTAAGCCTAATTGAGTGAAGATTCAGCAGAATGACGGCAGACAGAGTTAACTGTCTACCGTGATGGTTTTAACGTCCAAACTTTTCTCTCCAGAGTTTCTTAATAGAAACCTGAGCTTTTGCGGAAGCATCAAAGTCAATAGATGCTAAAGATGCATTTATGTCAGTAGGCAAACCTGCTTTTTCTGCTGCAGAGGAAGGATTAACACCAGGAACGGTGATTAATGCTTTAAATGAACCATACAAGTCGGTTGCATCCTTAGACAATGTCCAATTCAGGAACCGCTTGGCATCAGCTTTGTTTTTGCTAGTGCCTAAAAGTCCAGACGCTTCAAGCTCATAACCTGCACCACCTTCGGGTATGACCATTTCTATAGGGTAACCGCTTTCAATACTTTTTAATGCGGTGAAAGCCAGTGATGCACCAACAATGTATTCACCTGCACGTGCTGCCTTACAAGGCTTTGAACCAGATGACGTATACTGAGCCATATTTGAATCAACGGCTTCCATTTGAGCCCAGCCGGCAGCTTCACCCATTCCCTGCAATAAGGAAATAACGTGAAGATAACCAGTACCTGATGAATTTGGATCCGGCATTAATATTTCGCCCTTAAAGCGGGGGTCTTCAAGATCCTTCCAGGATTTAGGCATCGGCAATCCCTTTTTCGCTAGGCGATCTGTGTTGACACAGAAAGCGCCCATATAACCTGTTGGAGCAAACCAGCGATTATTTTCATCCCGGTGTGAGCTATTTAATTTATTGGCACCCTCTGCTTTATATGGTTCCAACATTGCAAGAATATCTGGATTCATCATTGCAGTAACGGCCCAACCCCATATCAGGTCAGCCTGAGGATTATTTGCTTCTGCTAGAAGTCGAGCACCAAGTTTACCGGTCGACAAGCGCAGTACATTTATTTCGATGTCAGGCATCGATTTGTTGGCTGCTTTTACATAGTCAGCAATCTCTTCTTCTTCGAGTGCTGAATAGACAGTGATACTTCCTGCATTAGCAAGTGAAGATATTGTGAGGAAGAGTGCCGGGACTAACATTTTCAATTTATTATTTTTCATATTTTCTCCAAAGCGTTAGTTGATCTCACATGTTCCTCACCATAATTGCATCAACTTAGGCCTGGATACAAATCTCATTGATGTGGAACATTGTGGATTATTGCATTTATGTGGATTTATGTCTATAGTCGCTTAAGTTTATTGAACAATGGAAAATATTGATAATGAAAGATAGCTCTGAACAGGTCGTTATGGATCAGTTAGTTGAATTTAGTCTAGACCTTGCGGATGCAGCTAAGGCCGTGGCTATGTCATATTTTCGCAATCGGATTGAAGTTGAACATAAATCAGATTTATCTCCTGTAACTGTTGCGGATCGTGAAGTTGAGTTAATCATGAGAGAAAAAATTACGCAGCAGTATCCAGATCATGGGATTCTAGGCGAGGAACATGGCTTAGAAAACTCAAATTTTCCAGAAATCTGGGTACTGGACCCCATTGACGGAACTAAAAGCTTTATAACCGGAATGCCAACATTTGGTACTCTGATTGCCTATTTAAAGCAAGGTCGACCAGTAATTAGTGTGATAGACATGCCCGCAATGGGTGAGCGTTGGCTAGGTGTCGAAGGCAAAACAACGACTAGAAATTCAGAGCCCTGCAAGACAAGTAGTTGTAAGAATCTGTCACAAGCCAATATATATTCAACATCACCGGATTGCTTTGGTGCGCACGAGTTGGAAATTTTCAACATCGTTAGTCAAAAGGCATTGTTACGACGATTTGGGGGAGATTGTTATTCCTATGGTTTACTGGCGTCAGGGTATATCGATGCCGTTATTGAAGCTTCGTTAGAGCCCTATGATTACCTGGCTTTGGTGCCCGTGATTGAAGGTGCTGGTGGTGTTATTACCGATTGGGAAGGAAAACCACTGAGTACGCATTCTGACGGCCGGGTCATTGCTGCTGCTACGGTCGAACTTCATACTGAAATATTACACCTGATCCGACAATGATCTGTTTAGTTTAACCATTATAGGTAACCTGTAATGGTTAAACGTGTGGTGCCAGTTTTTGTCCATTAGACATTGAATTATTCGAGCCTTTTGGGCACCCAAATGTGTAGCCAAAATGCGGATAACATCATGGATATACCGACAAAAAGAAACGGGATGGTCATGCTGTTCGATAACTGGGCTAGCAAACCCATAGCAAGTGCACCAAACGCATATCCTGAGTCCCGCCAAAACCGGTATATCCCTACTAATGTGGCGCGTGATTGCGGCGGTGAAAAGTCACCGACTGCCGCCCCCAGATTAGGATATAACATGGCCATACCCATGCCTGTTAGCGCGGATTCAAGCATCCATAACCCAACTGATGACGTCAATGGGAAGGCGAACACGCTTACCCCGCAAAGTATCATTCCCCATACGATTAAACCTTTTCGGCCGATACGATCTGACAAAGGTCCTGTGATGAGTTGAAGTGCGCCCCAGGTTATGCCATAAACCGCGATAATAGAACCGGCTTGCACCAGGCTTAATCCCTGTTGTAGAAAGAAAACCGGTAGAAATATCCAGATTAGAGCATCTGTGAATTTTTCAACTAAACCCGCCTGATTCAATGCGATTAGTGGCTTGTTTTGTAAGCTCGCAAAACGGAATAGCTGACGCAAAGAGGTATCATTTGAAGTAACCTTGGCTGCTCTAGAATCTTGATGATGCAAGGCAGCCCAGGGTAAGGTTTCAGTTACTGTAAAAATTGCCAAGAACAAGCTGCTTCCAATTACAATAGTGCTGAATACAAACAGGCCAACGCGTGCACCCATTAATTCAACAATTAATGCAGTTAACACTCCGGCAAGCCCGACCGCTACATAGCCAGCAAACTCATTCAGCCCGTTAACCAACCCCTTTTGTGTGGGTTTGGCCAGGTCGAGTTTGCTATTAAGCGCCATTGACCACGCCAAGCCCTGATTAACGCCCAACAGGACTGTTGCAAGGATAACCCAATTCCAGGAGGGCGCCCAATACAGAAGAAAAGGAATGGGTAGAGCAACAAGCCAACCGGCAATCAATACACGTTTTCGACCATGGTGTTCACTGAGGCGGCCGGCTAATAAATTCATAATAGCTTTGACAACACCAAAAACGACGACGAACGAGCTCAGTAATATAAAAGAATTTGCCGCCAGACCAAAGTCAGATTCGGCCATCCCGGGAATCACCACCCGGGTCATACCCACCGTCAGGCCAACCAAGAATATTTGTAATATTTGTACAGAAATTTGCTTTGAATTTGTACGAATACCTAACGCGATAGTTGATTGAGTCAATATTTTTCTCCAGATAGCCAGTTGATTATGGCTTAGTTATAAACGGAGTACACCTGCTTTCCAGGAGTTAGTATACCAACACCTGGTCGGCGAATTCCGTCGCTTCAGCAAGTGCGTCCATGGTACTGCGTTCAGTACCGTCGACGATTTCTGTTTCTGTAATGCCTCTCGCATCCATACAAGTACCGCACAGTAATACGCGGCCTTTTGTCGCCACTCGACGAAGCATTGTTTCCAAACTGTAATAACCATCAGGTGTTTTTTGTCCTTTTTTCGCACCAGATACAGCGTCAGCCATTAGGAATACGGTAACGTCACTATTACGTTTAATCATGGCCAGGGCATGACGTAATCCATTGTATAGACGTTCAGTACCATAGGGTGGATCATTGATAATGATGAGTATTTTCATTAAACTACCTTCCATTCTGATTACATTCAATATAATTATTGAATGTAATCATCGTGCGCGTCAATACATTTTTATTTTACTCAGGTGAAAATCTTGGCTAATCAACAAGAAGTATTAGAATCACTAGCACAGGTTGCTAAATCACTTGGTAATGGACATCGTTTAGCCATCATCGAGCGTCTTGCTCAGGCAGATTTGCCAGTAGATAGCCTGGCCAAAGCGTTTGATCTACCAATAGCCAATATATCGCAACATCTGCAAACTCTGCGCCGATCCGGCTTGGTAAAGGCAACGCGATCCGGGAAGCAGATGGTTTACTGTCTCTCAGATGATCGGATAGTACTGGTTATTAACCTGTTGCGACAAATAGCAGAGGACAATGTAGCTGAAGTTGAAAAGTTGGTTCAACGGCTATTTACAGATGAAGATGCAGAAATACAACTGGACGCAGTCAGTCGTGAAGAGTTACTGGAAGGTATTCAAAATAACAACTTAACACTGCTGGATGTCCGACCCCAACATGAATTTGAAGCTGGTCATCTTCCGGAGGCGATCAATGCCCCATTGGATGAATTGGAGAACTTACTGATGCATCTGCCGAAAGACTCCGACATTGTTGCCTATTGTCGAGGACCCTATTGCGCGCTTTCACATAAGGCAGTTGCTAAACTATCTCGGCTAGGGTATCGCGTTCGCCGATATGAAGAAGGTTTCCCTGAATGGAAAGCCTTGGGCCTACCCATTGAACGAAAGATCTGATTGCTCAAAACTTAGGGTGTTATAGTTATCTTTTTTATTTAGTCCTTATTGATCGTCGTAATATGGACAGACTGTATGAAAACGTAATGGGCGTTGGAAAATCAAGGAAAAATTTAGCTAAAATTCGGGTTTATCTAACCTGACTCACAACAAATCTGACAGGCACCGTAAAATACGATTGATACATAGGTCACGAAATTAAAACAATTTTAGTAGACATCAGCAAAAAACAAACGGACAGTTCGGCATATTAGAATGAATTCGGGAATCAATAGTGAAAGTACCCGTTGTGAAACAAACTGACTAACCAACCAAGAGTTCTGATAAGAAAAGTAATTGATTGATCTTGATGTCAGGCGATTTAATTCTCAATCTAATAATTCAGTCAATGCATTCTTTAGGCGACTTATGTCGCGCTCACTGACAAACAGGTGAGGTGCAATACGCAGTGCTGTTCCGCGCTGACTCACAAAAATTTTCCTATCCTTAAGATCAGTCACAATAGCAACATAAAAGGACATATATGGACGCCCGGTGACTGTCAAACCAAACTGGTCTTTTGCTAAATATTAATAGCCCTACGCATCATTACTGTTTCTGAATTTCTGTACTGTTAGCCGGCTGATGTAATCGGTCGTGCTGACATATATTCGGTCTCTAATGTAGGGAT
>Ga0224506_10002211_pt1 | contig 13377 bp, 13 predicted proteins | sample SF_Jan12_sed_USG_2_FD_169108 | JGI IMG/M metagenome (GOLD analysis project Ga0224506, IMG submission 169108) | Sediment microbial communities from San Francisco Bay, California, United States - SF_Jan12_sed_USGS_8_1 | ecosystem: Environmental > Aquatic > Marine > Sediment | place: USA... | reverse complement strand
CAGTGGTTATTTCAGAGGAAATATTTTCAACAGTTGCGGTGGCATCGCCAGTTTCAGGTAAATCAAAAATACCCGATCTAACTGTAATTACCAGTTTTCCTGTTCCTGATACAGTTGCAATAATTTTATTTCCATGAATTGATCTCTTAAATGTAGGTCCATCTTCTATACCTGAAATCTCAGAAATTGGAGTTGCATTTAATTTAAGACAAACTTGAGGTGATATTTCTTTTCCCCATACTGTAGCTGGAAAAATTACGACATCTGCATCTTTTGAAGCATTAGCAATAATTCTTGCATATAAGGTGGGGTGATATAAGGAGATACCACTAGAGATCATGACCTTGGTAACTCCAAATTTTCCTGCATCTGAAACTGCATTATCTACTTGATTATCAATTACAATACCATATACTTCTTTACCCATGATACCTGCTAATTGATTTGCAGCAGTAATTGCCTCTTTACTAGCTTTGATAAGATTTCCATTGTATGTTTCTAAATAGACAGCTATACTCATAATAATAACCTCAAATTACTTTTTCCTTGGTAGTAAGACCACTTACTAGTTGAGCTACTAATTCATCGGGAGTTCCTGTAATTTTATTACCACCCTCCTTTTGGGCTGGAAACTCAACTTTTAATAGACTAACATTATTTGTTATTGGAGAAGAGATAGAATCTAATGTTTCTAATTTCTTCTTCTTAGCCTTCATAATATCTGGTATCTTAGGATATCTTGGTTCGTTTAATCCTTTATCTGCAGTTATGAGTACTGGAAATTTAGATTCAAATCTCTCTTTCCTTCCAGCAGCATCACGAGTTGCTATCAATCCATCTGCATTTACATCAAGACCGGAAACCTCAGTAATCACTGGAATGCTCAATAGTTCCGCAACTGCTGGACCAACAAAAGCATCGTTACTATCAGTGGCAGTTTTACCTGCTAGAATAATATCTGCTTGTAAAGGTTTGACTACTTCTGCAATTGCCTTGGCAATAGATACAGGGTCACTTCCATTAACTGATGCGTTGTTAACCAATATTCCTTCGTCAACACCCATAGCCATAATCTTTCTGATCGATTTTTCCTCAATTCCCTTACCAATGGTTACAGAAATTACTGTTCCACCATGTTTTTCCTTGATTCTTATTGCTTCTTCAACTGCATATTCATCATAAGGACCGATTATCCATTCAATTGATGGATCCCAAACAACATCATTTGCATCGCTGTTGATCTGAAATCGAGTTTCAGTATCAGGTACAACTTTCATTAGTACAACGATTTTCATCTTAAATCTATAGTTGACTACTGCTTTCTACAATTAAACAAATTGATAGATACGCATAAATACCGATTAATTATTTTCAAAAAATAAGCCAAAGTAATACTAATTAACCTAGTGATAACATTTGGGTTAAATTTAACCTTAGTATTTGTAGATTATGAAATTCATATGGTTCAACTATCTAGAACAAATATTTCCAATTATTAGCATCTCGAAAATGATAATCTATACAGATACTGAAATGTCGTGGTTTGCAGATAGTTTAGCCGAAGCAGCTCTTGACAATCAAATACAAATATCTACTACACTATTAGATGAAATGTCGTTGGATGATATGATTGAAATTCAACAAAGTTTTGGTATATATAGTATGGATACTCTACTTGTGGGCATATTTTCTCCTAAAAATGTAGCAATCGATTTGATTAATGATTTATTTCCTGCTCTGCATGTACCATTGAATTTTTCAGGATATAGTCTCATTACTGTTCAGGAAATACCTCCACAAATACTTGATGAATTTCTCATGTTGGACTATTCATTGGTTATCAATGGGTTAAATGAGATAAGTTCTACATTAACGAAAAATCAAAGTTATCAATTAACCACCCAATCCGGTACAAATTTAACATTTACCTTAGATTCTGATATTGAGGTGTTTCCCTTTCATCCCAATTATTCTACTAGACATGTATTATTTCCCTGTACAGAAGCAGTAGCAACAATAAAACGAGATTCAATGAATGGTACACTTATAGTCGATGTTACAGTTGGTGCTTATCGTGAGGAGGGTATCATAGTTGATCCATTTGGAAAAATAAAAACTCCTTTGAAGTTGGAATTTTCTAATGGAAAGATTTCTAATGTCGATGATGATCATCAATATGGAGAACGATTGACTGAATTATTTGGATCTTGGGCAATGGATGATTTACTAGCTGTTAAAATTGGTTTTGGCTTAGGTCCTGACATTGTATCTATTGGTGATATTATTGTTGATAAGCAGATTAAAGATACATTCAATATTGGTATAAATAATCGAACTCTTGAGTTTGTAGCGTTAAATCCATTAATCAAACCTATCAGCAATAATAATTAATTTTACATTTTTCTAGAAACATAACACATTTTAGATATATATCATGGTAAATTTGGATGTAATGACTATATCTTTTGAATGGACTGATGAACATAAAATTATCAGGGAAGCAGTCCGCGATTTTGCCAGAACAGAAGTAGCCCCAAAAATACCAGAAATGGATATTAATCAAGAATATGATAGAAAAATACTGGAAAAAATGGGAGAACTAGGCTTTTTAGGTGTAAGCATACCTCAAAAATATGGTGGAGGTGGTATGGATTATATCAGTACAGCTATTGTTTCAGAAGAATTAGAATATGTAGATACCGCACTTAGAGTTGCTATTTCAGTACATAATGGATTGAATTCCATGGGAATTTATCAATGGGGTACAGAAGAACAGAAGATGAAATATTTGAAACCTCAAGCAGAAGGTAAAAAACTTGCTGCATATGGATTAACAGAACCCAATGCTGGTTCTGATGTTGCTGCAATGGAATCTACTGCTAAAAAAGATGGTGATAATTATATTCTGAATGGTAGTAAAATTTGGATTAGTCTAGCTGCTACTGCTGATAACATATTGGTGTTCGCCAAAACAGATTCTTCCAAAGGTCATCGAGGAATTTCTGCCTTTTTGATTGAAAGCGGCTATAAAGGAGTATCTTCTGGCAGTCATAAAAATAAACTCGGTGTAAGAGCAGGAAATACTGGTTTCTTAAACTTTGATGATGTTGTTATTCCTCAGGAAAATCTTCTGGGAGAAGAAGGAGAAGGATTTAAAATAGCAATGTCATGTTTGGATAATGGTAGATTCACTGTTGCTGCAGGTAGTGTTGGATTGGCTAAGGCTTCAAGAGATGCTGCTGTTAAATATGCACAGGAACGAACCTCGTTTAATAAGAAAATCTCAGAACATCAATTAGTCCAGAGATTAATTGCTCATATGAATCAAGGGATTGAAGCAGCAGAATTATTAGTTCTCAAGGCAGGATGGTTAAAAAATATCGGTCGTAGAAACTCCAGAGAAACTGCAATGGCAAAGTGGTATGCAACAAATGTAGCCTCTCAAGCCGCAGATGATGCAATTCAAGTTCATGGAGCATATGGTTTCTCTGCAGAATATCCAGTAGAACGATTTTGGAGAAATGCAAGAGGAGCAAGGATTTATGAAGGTACAGACCAAATTCAAGAAATCATCCAAGGTCAGTATGCTTTTGGTTTTAGACAAGACAAACCATTGCGAAAGGATTTACCACCGTATAATCCTGATGAATAAATTGTTATATTTGTCAAAACGATTTTATAAATTACAATTATTTAATTCCAATTACGAGAAAACGATTTCTTGTACCTGCAAGAAGATTTATTGTTTCTGTTTTTGAAGTATGTTGTGATAGTATTTGATGTGCCATAATTGCATGGTCTTCAAATATACACAAAACGGTAATTATAGCAATGTTATGTGTAATTGCTTCTTTTAGATATTGTCTAATAAATTCAAAACCATCATCGCCACCTCCTATCATCTCGGATATAGTTCCTTGAAATCCTTTTGCCTTTGCATTTTGAAAATTTTTAGTATCACTATCAGGATATGTTGGTGGATAACAAATTATAACATCAAAATTGTCGTTCTTTTCAATTAAACCATCAATTATTTCACCATTGCTTTTTATTAGTTGAATGGAATTTCCCAAATTATTAAGGGATATATTATGGTTTGCAGAATCTATACTAGTTTGACTTAGCTCTGTTGCAACAACATTCATCTGGTAGATTTTAACTGCTAACATCGACATCAATGCAGAAGAACCAGTACCAATCTCCAGCAATCTTGCCTTAGTTGGTAAATAATCTTGGATCACCTTTAAATAAGCATGACGTAGACAGATAGTTGGAATTAATTGTCCCTGTGGTAGATCTAATTGTAATCCCGAAATCACACCAAGCACTCCCTTATTGTAAGCAACTAAAGCATCAGGATTTCCCAGGTCTATTTTTCCTGATGCATCCATAAAATCCTGTAATGGGGTGAAATACTTGGCTGCTTCTTCTATTCTTACACACCAAGGTCGAATATCAATAGTCTTCATCAATTATCAATCTATATTTTTGGTGGTTGGAGATTTTGGTAATGCTGATAAAGCTTAACTATTTGGTCATTAGGTACATCATACCAACCTGATTCTTTACGTATTTCTCTCATAATAACATCAGTTACATATCTGACAACTTCTCGATTATCCTGCATACCATGATATTCATCGAAGTAAAGTGGCTTTCCTACGAAAAATTCAACAGGACGGCCTAATCTTGGCATTTTGGCACCATATGGCCATAATCCGTCTGTGCCTAGGAGTCCAGTGGGAACTACAGGTACTCCTGCCTCAAGTATCATTCTTGCCATACCTGATCTTCCCTCAAACTTTTTTCGTCTTCTTAAAATAGCACCTTCTGGAAAAATTCCAATACATGCACCACTTTTCAATGCATTTACGCTAACTCTAACTACAAGTGATTTATCCTTAACCTTTGATTCTGGAACGGGTATTGTTCCTAGAATGTCATTCATTTTACCCATAATTGGATTTGCCCACATTGTGCGTTGTCTTCCTAAAAATCTAACTCGATGTGATCTGACTTCTACACCCATAACCAAAGCATCAACAATTGAACCATGATTTGAACACATGACAAATCCCTGAGTAGATGGTAATTCATCCAATCGATCTAATGTATATGTTTTGACATCATAGGTTAACATTAGTAAAAACCGAAAAAATCCCTTTATGGATTCATATGCCCATTCACTAGTTGCATATGGTTTGGGTTCAACTGCCATTAAATTTAAAGATGAATAACAAGATAAAAATTTGTTGATTATAGCTAATTCTACTCAATAATATCTTCATTTGAATAGAAAATAACACAGGTTTTAATATATTCTTAAATTAAAATCAATATGTGTTTGTAGATGTCTTTACAACAATCAAAGTATTTGACTTGAATATCACAATAAGACATGTTGAATTAGATAAACCAAAACACGGAAATCCTGCATTAATGCTTCATGGAGTTGGTAGTTTTGCAGATAGCTTCAATTATAATATGGAACATCTCTATGATCTTGGTTACTGGCCTATTGCTGTGGATATAGTTGGTTTTGGTAAAAGTGACAAACCACAACAAATACAATATACTTTGAATACATTCTCTATCATTATGAGTGATTGGATAAAACAATGTCAACTAACCAATATTCTCCTTATTGGTACTTCATTTGGTGCTGGTGTCGGTTTAGGGATATATGATATCATACCTGAAGATATAATTTCAATTATCCTAATATCTCCTGCTGGTTTTGGCAAGGATATATGGGTGATGTATAGAATTGCATCTATGCCTTTGATTCGGTCACTTGGAGTCCGACTTTTATTCAACAGTAAATTTAAATTCAATAAAGGATCAAAATCATGGTCTTCTTTTGTTTATGATCATACGTCTATTCCCAAGGAGATGATTGAATATTCTGATGATTATAAAAAAGACCATGGGATTAGATATGCTTACTCTCAAATTCTGACTAAATTTGCCCATATTTTTGGGGTTAAAAAAGAGGTTATACAATTAATTACAACAATAGCAGTAAAAGTAAAAGAAAATAACATACCAACGTTAATTGTTTGGGGAAAAAATGACAATATAATCCCTTCTAGGCTAGGTAAAGTAGCAGCTCAACTGACTGGAGGTAGTTTATCATTAATTGATAATAGTGGACATATGGCACACCTAGAACAATTTAACAAATATAATCAAGTTGTAGAGACATTTTTGGAAGGAATTAATAACTAAGGGATTAAATAAGGAAAAATTTAGATTTCTACTTATCGAGAATTAGTTTGTTTTATTCACCTGTAGATTCTACAGATGGTGAGTCCAAGTTTGTTTTAGTTACTTCTGGTGTAATATTTGTTTCTGAATCTTGCTTGGTAGGCTTTGTTCCCATGATCGTATCGATCCAAACTGTAATAGTGTCCAATATCCGAACCTTTCTTACTTCTATTAATGCAGTAAAACCAATTGTTCCAAAGAAACCTATTGGACGTCCAAGCACATCGTGAGCATAATGCCATGATAATGAATATGATAAATCAAATACTTCCATGAATAATGTTGCCATTGCAATAATCAGAGCAATTCTTAGAAAATTACCAATGAATAAAGCAATCAACATGACAATTGAAGCTTTAATTCTATTTTTATTTTCAGCAGGTGTACTCCAGATTAAACCTAAGAGCAATCCACCTGCTTGCATTCCAGTACATGCTCTTACTATCATATAGTTTGCATTATGACCATTTCCACTCATCTTGATTGCAGGATATACATTTCGGTTTTTATCAAACAGATTATAGAAAAAAAGATCAATTGCTTCTAAACTGTTAACTTTAGCGATATGTGTGTAATATATAGGATCAAATCCAAAAAATTTCAAAGTATAGAAACTAGCCCATGTAGTTAACCATTCTAAAAAGTAATAATCAGGAACAATATAAATCACTGCGGTCATGATTGCTGTTATGAGAAAAGATCGAATTGCAAACTTTGTACGATCCTTACCTTGTAACTTCAAAAGTGGATGGTTTTCTTCTTCAGTAGGAATTAAATGTAACATGACTGCATATTGTCTATTAATTTCATTATCTTTAAATCTTTGCTAATTCATTTCTTACAATCATTATTTCAGTAGAATTTTAGTTACATAACAAATATTTTATTTCTTTAATCTATTTTTTTCTTCATTTCTAAATCGTTTTCTATTCTCTAATCGAATCTTTGCAGCTTCATATCTCTTATGTTGCTCTGCTGTTTCCAACTTCAATTTAGGTGCTGGTATTGGTTTTCCTTCTTGATCTACGGACACAAACGTAAGATAGGCTGTTCCTGTATGTTTTCTCTCTCCAGATCGTAAGTTTTCAGTCTCTACTCTTACTCCAACTTCGAGTGATGTACTACCGACATAATTAACACTTGCCTTTAGTATCAATAATTCTCCTACTTTTACGGGATTTAAAAAACTCATACTATCAATAGAGGCAGTGACTGTTCGAGTTCGACAATGTCTAAGTGCTGCAAGTCCTGCAACATTATCAATAAGATTCAAAATCGCTCCACCATTAACAGATCCCAATTCGACACTTCCATCTCTCATTGATGGATTACTATGAGACGGCATCATCAATTGAACAGTCTCTGTTTCCGATTCACTAGGTGATTTATCCATATCTGAATATAGTAATTAAATCTCAAATAGTTTTAGACTAAATATTGGAGATTGTTCAAAAATATCAGATAATTTTATTTTGTTAAAATGGTGAAATTGGATAAATAATATCCAATTCCTTTCAAAATTATTTCTATCTTAATCTTTCTTTGAATTTATCAAGTTGGACTTCTAATTTTTCTTCCGCAAAACTTATAAAATTTGTAATGAGTGAGGATCCCATATCTAAGTCGATATTCGACGCTGCAATTACTTCTATGTCTAGTAATCTACGAATGCAAACTAGTTTTATAAATATATCAAACTGATTTTGCAGATTTGGTTTTTGTGAAAAATATACTTGAAGAGTAAAATCTGCCAACTGTCGATTAAAAGATGAAATTAATAGATATGTCCAAGCTACATCAAACCTTGCATCACCTAAATCTACACCAGACCAATCAATAATCACAGCAGTTCCATCTAAACGGTAAAGAATGTTAAAAGGATGAAAGTCATTATGAATTACCTGTAATTTCGTTGTTTCTACGTTTACTTGGTAGAGCTTTTTTATTATTGGCTCAATAATGGATTTGAATGAACTATGTTGTAATTTATTTTCATACCTTTCTAATCTAGAATTAATAAATGCGCGTGGATTGGCTGTGATATCATAATTAGCTTCAGTAACTTTATTCCAATCTTTTTCTTGTATTCCAAGATGTAAATTGACCATTTTAATCACTTGTTTTTGTATTTCTTCAGGAGCTCCTGCTAGCATTAATTCACCCATATTATTACCTAATATCTGTTCCATTATGATAAAGCCATTATGTGTTTCTCCTGATGGGCCGAATCCATACAATTTTGGTATTGAGACGCCGATTTCCGATAGATTAATCATATCTTGATATTCTTTTTCAGCTCGAACTGTGGTATTTTCTCCCTTTAATACTCGGACAACAAAGTATAAATTATCAGAATTAAATTCTGCTGTAATTGCATAAATATCTGATTCCCAACCACCGGGTATTTTATCACCAACATTTAATGTCATTGACGGATCTAATTGAGGTATAAGTATATTAAGGATTTTCCCTCTCAATTCTTCATTTATCATAGCTTTCTTTACGATTGTATGATTAATAAAAATACTTGAACTAGGTAGTGTAAGATTAACATTGTGGTTGTACTTTTACTATTCTGATTATGTAGTGCTTTGTTATATCGATTGCTTGTACAAGAATGATCATTAGAAACAAATACTAATAAATTTATGTTGACAGGCAACAAGCATCAATAGACAATCTATATCTATTGTAACTATAATTGATAGCAAAAGAAATCTAAATACAAATTGATTCAACTTTTATATTAATTTCTTGAAAAACGGCATGTAGTGATAAATATCTCTAATAATGGGTTTTACGTAGGTGCTTGAAAAAACGGCGTGAACTATTAATAAGTTACAATATTGGTATTTCAAAACCGTAGGGACTTAAAATATGAAGAGAAGATAGCCTCGCCAGGATTTGAACCCAGGTCGGCGGGACCAAAACCCGCTATGATTGGCCACTACACCACGAGGCTAAGTATTTTGGAAAAAAAATTCCCTAATTTGATATATTCATCTAAAGTTAAAAGGATTTTCGAAAGTGTCCTGAATTGATTGCAAATTCTAATTTTTTTATAATGTTGTTGTTATGTATAACAAATAATCAAAATGGGTTGTAAAAAATAATAAATAAGGTATAATTCCTCAATGAAGAAACCATTAAATTCATGATCTTTTTCACATTGTTGATACAAAATTATTAAGTTCTTAATGTGATTCATAAATATTTACTTTAACCTATTCTTCTTGACTTTCTGTATCTTTTTCTATTCTTACCAATTTTGCCGGTTGAGTGGGGATAATCAAAGAATTACCTGAAGGGTCGTCAACTACCAGTGTAAATGGTTGATTAAACATTAGCATCTCATCAATTAAATACCGACATTTTTCTCCGGCAAGTCGTGCTTCTTCATCTCCTCCTGATTGAATAACTGCTAATTCTATTTTTTCCTGAAAATCCAGTAAGACACCTTCTATATTACGGATCCAACTTGTAGCATCACCGACTGGTTCTAATTTAACACCTAATTCCGGAATTTCAACTGTTGCCTCTCGAGCTCTAACAATTTTGGTATTTTGATCCTCGATAGAATCTACTAGGTATTCAAAGCGTAGATGTCCTTTATGTGTGAGATTAAGAAAATCACTGGTTCGATAGCCACATTTATTGCAGGCAATACTTATCATTAAATAATCTTCATAGTATGGAATGTCCATTAGGTGTGTAATTAGATTGGCCTGATCGAATTTACATTCAGGACATTCTACTTGTTTTATTTTATATTCGTTTTTCTTTAAATCTTCAGTCAATGATACCTATATCAATAGACTAATACTGTAATTTAATCCAATTGAATTGGGCTTGAACTGATTCTTTCTAAAACCATACCTTCTTGTAAAAATGGTGATTTTAATTTAGCAATATTCATAGCATCATCTAGAGCACCTTCTCTGGTTGAGTATAGTTCTAGTATTACATCGCCTTTTTTAACGAACTCACCTTTTTTGCGATGAATATATAATCCTGCTGATTTATCAGAAGGACACCCAAGTGTAGCTGCAATATTTTTTATCTGTTTGTTTGATATATGTGAAATATAACCATCTTCTTTTGCGGTGATAGTAGATGTGTACTGACCAACTGGTATATCTTTTGGTAGTATTCTGGAACCACCTTGGGCTTCTATAATTTCATAAAATTTTTCCAGCGCCTTTCCACTTTTTACATATTCTTCTGCTACATGAGCACCTTTTCCTCGTGATGCGACACCAGCCATTTCCAATAATATTCCTGCAAGTTCATTGGATTTTTCTAATACAGATCTGGGACCTTTTCCATCAAGGGTAAGTAATGCTTCTCTGGCTTCTAAAGCAGGTCCTATTGCATGTCCTACTGGTTGATCTGCATAGGTCAGTGCACAATCGATTTTAATGCCAACTCGTCTTCCTATTTCGACAAATAGATGTGATAATTCTTTAGCTTCTGCACGTGATTCCATCTTTGTTTCTGCACCGGTAGGCATGTCTAGAACCATATGGTCTACACCAGTGGATAATTTCTTTGATAGGATCGATGCGATGATAACACTCTTGGGATCCAATGATAATGGCCTTTCAACTCTTTTAATTATTTGAGAATCTACAGGTGCAAGATTTAATTGACCACCCCATACCAACATGCCTCGTGTTTTTGGGGCTATTTCCATAATTTCTTCTGCATTAAAACCTACGTTACACAAAACTTCCATGGTATCTGCAGTTCCAGATGGTGATGTAATTGCTCGTGATGAGGTTTTAGGTATGAGTAATCCTGCAGCTGCAATTATGGGGACTATCAATAAGCTAACTTTATTTCCAGGTATGCCACCAATGCTGTGTTTATCATATACTGGTTCTCCAAAATCAATTTGCTCACTATGAAGTGTAAATGAACGGGTGAGATGTTCTGTCTCATCTGTGCTTAAATCCTCATATTGCATGGCAAGAGTAAATGCTGCCATCTCTAAATCCGTGACATTTCCAGTATACATCTCATCGATTATGCTTCTCAAATCGTCACTACTCCATTTTTGTCTATCATATTTTTTCATAATGGTATTCAATACATTTGTGCGTCTTCTGGGGTTAATAGTTATATTATCTCCATGTTCGGCTTTCATGGTATGTGCTAATGAAGTGGGTAAACCAATTTCATTTTCTTTAACTAATTCAGATCGAATAACTTGGACTATTTGTTTTTTAGGCCCGATTTTAATCTGTGCTAAATTTGATAGTGAATCTCTTGGGTCTTCTATTTTAGGATTGATGAATACAATTTCTGCAGTTGTATCAAAATCAAGTATCTTTACTTCCATATAAATCACCTCTAGTAATCGAGAATCTATAATAACCATATAATCTATTTTAGTTATCTGTTTAGATAAGTCAATTAATCCTAGTTCTTAGTTTTTAATTAATCAATATTACAAAATTTCAAAACACATTGGATTTTATCGAGTTGTACTGAAAAGTTTAATTTGAAGTAGATTCAAAAATTATCATGGAGTTTATCTTTTGGTTGTTATTTGTCTTTTCTGCGATAACACACCTTGTATTTTGGTATATTTACTCCAAAAATTATAGATTTGCCACTTTAATATTTGATTTACTCCCATATTATCCGTATCTAGTGATTATTAATTCCCTTGTGTCATTGACTTCAATTATCTACTTACTTATGGATTACAATTTTATTTTTTGGATGTTTATACTACCTGGGATTATTTTTCCCAATATTTATTTGTTTCAATCATTTCAATCTTGGAAGAATGATTATAAATTGTCTAGATTAAAAAAATTCTGGATACACCTTGTTAAAAATCCTGATGTAGAGTTAATTGCAATGAAGGATTGGGTTATCAAACCTGTTAAGAAACCGAATAAAGCAATAATTATTGTACGTCACGATGTAGATATTAGTCTGAAACGAGCAATGAAGATGATTGAATTGGAAGCTGAATTACAAATTCCAGCAATATACTTTCTTCGGAATAACGCTGAAAAATTTACTTTTTCCGAGGTTATAGAGGTATTTAAATCCCAAAGCTCAATTTATTTTGATGTTGGCTTCCATTATGAGACTCTAGCCAAAACTAAAGGCAAAATAGATCCTGCTATTCCTTTATTTAAGGAAGAAGTGGAGGAATTTAAGAAACATTTTCCAATAACCTTGGTTGCAGGACATGGAGAAAAATATGTATCACAGAAGCTGGTTAGGGATAATTATCTTGATTTGACTGAGTATAATTTGAAATCGGCCTATCGAATCGGTCATGATCTCTATATCTCAGAAGCAGGTGGTAAACATCATTTTATTGTTGATAAAAAATCAGTTACATTTTGGGATAAACTAGCAATACTTGATGATTTACCAAAAGGAAGCGTAGTTCAAATTTTAATTCATGCAGATTGGTGGTTTTAATTAGAATCATCGATTTTTAGAAAATTTTCCTGTAATTTATGTAGACATAAATCAAGTTTAGTAAATGTTATATCATAATTTTGAGTGTAATAGGGATCAATTATGTCTGTTTTTTCATCTAATAGTTGAGTGATTAATAATTGTGGATTATTCGGGAAATATTTATGAATTAAATTTAGGTGTTCATTGGTCATACATAGGAATAAATCATTTTTGGTTAATTTTTCGTTAAAATTGGTTATATGGGTGGGATTAAATGAGTCTATTATTTTTTGATCGATATTATCCTTCAATAATCGTGTTCGTACTGGTGGATCAATTTCTGTATTGTAATACTTTACACCAACAGAGTATATTGATCTTGGAATATTGTAATGTATGCTTTTAATATGACAATAAGCAGATCGAATAATGTTTCCGGAACAAACAAAAATTATGCTATCTGCTTGATCCAACATTTGTTTTAAGTTCATTCAACTTCTCTCTTATGATAATATATCTAAACATATTCCTACAATAAACTTTGCGATTTTACTCAACATAATGTCTATTTTTTAATATTTAAGTAGTGAGGGTGGAGTATGGATAAGCTCAAACAAGTTGCTGCTGACATTATTTCTTTGAAAATTCAAGGAGCAACAAATGTGGCTATAGAGAGTGTGA
>Ga0224506_10002210_pt1 | contig 13378 bp, 14 predicted proteins | sample SF_Jan12_sed_USG_2_FD_169108 | JGI IMG/M metagenome (GOLD analysis project Ga0224506, IMG submission 169108) | Sediment microbial communities from San Francisco Bay, California, United States - SF_Jan12_sed_USGS_8_1 | ecosystem: Environmental > Aquatic > Marine > Sediment | place: USA... | reverse complement strand
GTCGCTGGCTCGAGAGCCGGAAGCCTCAGAGCTGGTCAAAGCACTGGACATTAGCCTCGGCGATCTGAGTGACATTGAAGCTGCTATCCAACGGGGCTATGAAGAGGGCGGTTTCAAGGTCTGGGACATTAGTAACAAAGCGAATCCGCGTTTGCTTAGTTATCAGCGTACCTATGGGTTTGGTGTGCATCGCTTTGATATGGACGAGCGTTATGCCTATATTTCGACTGAAATGCCCGGTTATATCGGTAATATTCTGGTTATTTATGATTTGCTGAATCCTGAAAAACCAGAAGAAGTATCTCGCTGGTGGATGCCCGGGCAACATCTGGCCGGTGGTGAGACGCCGACCTGGGAAGGCTACGGTCATCGTCTGCATCATGCATTGCGGTTTGGTGACGAATTATGGGCATCGGTCTGGCATGCCGGTTTTCGGGTCATCGATATCAGTGATATTACCCGTCCACGTACTCGTGCCTCTCATACCTACCATCCCTGGGTTGTCGAGCCTACCCATACCGTTTTACCTGCCACGCAGAGTTTTAATGGAAGGCGCATTGCCGTTGTAGGCGATGAAGAACACGACCATCGCCACGGGCAGCCTCATGCCGGGCTCTGGCTATTCGATATCACCGATCTTGATGCCATTACGCCTTTGTCGACTTTCCATGTCAGTGAAATGGATTCGCCCTGGTCACGCGCGCCCGGACGCTTTGGCATGCATCAATTTCGCGAACGGGTAGACGATCATCTGGTGTATTGTGCCTGGTTTTCGGGTGGCTTGCGGATTGTCGATATCTCTGAGCCATCGCGACCGAGTGAGGCGGGGTTCTACATCCCGAATCCTGTCAATGGTGAACCCAGCCCACAATCCAATGACGTCGATGTCGATGATCGCGGACTGGTTTACCTGTTAGACCGAAACATTGGGCTCGATATCATACAATTTAACCCTCACAGCTAGATCGCGGGGGATCTGATATGAGAGGACTAAACGTCCAGGAGGCTGGCAATGCATATGCGTCAATTGGGAACTAATGGACCTCAGGTTTCAGCGTTGGGGCTGGGTTGCATGGGGATGACACCAATCTATGCCACTCCCGACCCTGATGAAGCCCTCGCGACCGTCAGTGCTGCGGTTGATGCCGGTATAACCATGATCGATACCGCCGATATGTACGCCGGTGGCAAAAATGAGGAGCTAGTCGGTCGGGCCATTAAGGGTCTTCGAGATCGAATTGTACTGGCCAGCAAGTTTGGCAATATGCGCCTGCCCGATGGCTCGCGCAAGGTGAATGGCAGGCCGGAATACGTATTCGAAGCCTGCGAGAAGTCACTGTCTCGTCTTGGAGTCGATTTCATCGATTTGTATTACCTGCATCGCATGGACCCGAGCGTACCGATTGAAGATACTGTCGGGGCTATGGCGCAACTCATAGAGCAGGGTAAGGTCGGCGCCATCGGACTTTCCGAGGCTGGTGCTAGCACGATTCGAAGAGCACAGGCTACCCATCCTCTGGCGGCGGTACAAACCGAATATTCGCTGGCGAGCCGCGATGTCGAAGCCGAGATTCTTCCCACCTGTCGTGAACTTGGTATTGGCTTTGTCGCCTACGCGCCGCTGAGTCGAGGGCTATTAAGTGGCCACATTACGTCGCTTGATGGTCTCGGTGAGAATGATCGCCGTCGTGATATGCCGCGTTTCCAGGGCGATAATCTGGGCAGTAACCTGGCGATGGTCGACGCCGTCGGTGATATCGCATCAAGCAAAGGCGTATCCACGGCTGCCATCTCGATTGCCTGGGTTCTGGCCCGCGGTGATGACGTGATTCCTATTCCGGGCTGTTCGCGGCGCGAGACGCTAAAAGACAGTTTAACAGCGCTTGATATACAATTGAGCAATGATGATCTGGCTGCTATCGAAACTGCGCTGGATGCTGATCGTATTATCGGAACACGCTATCCTGAAAAGCAAATGCAACGGCTGGAACTTTAATCCAGGCCAGTCCACACAAAGGAGAAAAATTAATGACCGAAACCGCTGCCGATTACAATATCATTAGCGAAGAGCACTGGACCAATAAAGGCGACGTACGTCTTTTTATGTGGGAAAAGTACGCCGATAGTCCAGACAATAAGCGTGGCACAATTTTGTTTGTGCACGGGTCTTCTATGGCCTCGCAACCAACCTTCGATTTGCAGGTGCCGGGTCGCCCCTTTAGTTCTGCCATGGACTGGTTTGCTGCGCAGGGTTTCGATACCTGGTGTGTCGATATGGAAGGTTATGGGCGCTCGGATAAACATCGCGATATAACCTGCGATATAGCCAATGGAGCCGATGATCTATCTGCCGCCAGTGCCTATATTCAATCTTTGCGCAACAATGATGGCTTTCTGGTTTATGGCATATCTTCGGGTGCATTGCGTGCGGCAATGTTCGCCGAAGCGCACCCGGAAAGGATTTCTCGTCTGGCCCTCGATGCATTTGTGTGGACGGGTGAAGGTAGCCCGACACTGGAACAGCGCCGCAAGAAACTGCCGCAATTTCTCGATTCGAAGCGCCGGCCGATTGATCGTGATTTCGTCTATTCGATCTTTAACCGTGATCATCCGGGTACTGCCGCCGATGACGTCATTGAAGCTTTTGCCGAAGCGATTACCGCGCTCGATGATTCAATGCCGAACGGAACCTATATCGATATGTGTTCCCGCCTGCCGCTGGTTGACCCGCAAAAAATACTATGCCCGACCATTATTCTAAGAGGCGAGTACGACGGTATTGCCAGTTTCGACGATTTAATTAAGTTCTACACGGCGTTGCCGAACAACGACAAGCAGTTTAGTGTAATGGCTGGTATCTCTCATGCCAGCTTCCAGCAAAAAAATTACCAGCTGGTGTATTACCTTCTGCATAATTTCTTTAGCCAGCCTGAACCACTGTATCGTGGCGAGTAACGATGGGGATATTCATTGAAAATAGCGACATTTAAATTTAATAACGAACGCAGGGTTGGGGTAGTCGACGATGAGGCCGCAACGGTTTCGCCGTTGGACCTGGCTGTCGATCGCACCCAGCAGGGCATACAGGCGATTATTGAACTGCAGGTAGCAGGTAGTGCATTACTACCCGCTACATCGACTCCCATTCCGCTGGATTCGGTCGTTCTAGAAGCACCGCTACCCCATCCACGCCGTAATGTCTTTTGTGTGGGTAAAAATTATTACGACCATGCTCATGAATTTTCCAATAGTGGCTTTGACTCCAGCGCTGCGCAAGGCGCAGTACCGCAGCACCCGATCGTATTTTCCAAGGTGCCTGAATCGGTAACCGGTCCAGACACTTTGATTGAGTATGATCCTGCTATCTCCAGTGCCATCGACTACGAAGTCGAGCTGGCGGTTATCATCGGTAAGCCTGGACGCGGCATTAGTCGTGAAAATGCGATGGATCATGTCTGGGGATACACCATTATCAATGATGTAACTGCGCGAGATTTACAAGGCCGGTACAGTCAGTGGCTGGTTGGTAAGTCGCAGGATACCTTCTGCCCGATGGGGCCGGTAGCCGTCACTCGTGACGACCTCGACCTGGCTGACACCGCTGTACGAACCTGGGTTAACGACGAATTGCGTCAGGATTCAAATACAGGCCTGCTCATTTTTGATGTGCCTACGATTATACAAACGATTTCGGAGGGAGTGACACTGCTCACCGGAGACATCATAGCGACCGGGACACCCGCTGGTGTCGGGATTGGATTCAAGCCGCCGAAATACATGGTCGATGGTGACGTGGTACGCTGCGAAATCGAAGGTATTGGGCAGCTTGAGAACAGACTGAAAAATCGAGCCTGATTAGCTCTGGCTTCTTTCCTTTTCTGATGACAAGCTATATCATCTCGCACTTGCTATGGTGACCTGCTTCGGTCCCTTCGTGACAGTTAACTGTAAATCCCGCCAGGCCCGGAAGGGAGCAACGGTAGCAGGGACATTGGGTGCGAGGGTGTACTGATTCAGGTCGCCGCCATTTTCCTGTCGTATTTCGAATGAGTACTATATTTTCTCCTGTTATATCAAAGCTTGCGAGCAACCAGAGCCTGAAAATATCACGGTCATTCGGGCGATCATGTTGCTAATTCGATGAGCTATCAAGTTCTCGCGCGTAAATGGCGCCCGCTGAATTTCAAACAAATGGTCGGTCAGCAGCATGTCCTGCAGGCGCTGGTGAATGCGCTCGATAGCGACCGATTGCATCATGCTTATCTGTTCAGCGGAACTCGAGGTGTCGGTAAGACAACTATTGCCCGAATTTTTGCCAAGTCGCTGAATTGCGACAATGGTGTTGGCTCAGAGCCTTGCGGTAGCTGTGCTTCCTGTCTTGAAGTCGATCAGGGCCGTAGCGTTGACCTGATTGAAATCGATGCCGCCTCCCGCACCGGTGTCGACGATATGCGCGAGTTGCTCGATAACGTGCAATATGCACCGACACGAGGTCGCTTTAAGGTATATCTGATCGACGAAGTGCACATGCTCTCCCGGCATAGCTTTAATGCTTTGCTGAAGACTCTGGAAGAGCCACCGCCACATATCAAATTTTTGCTTGCCACTACGGATCCACAGAAAATGCCAGTCACGGTATTGTCGCGGTGCCTGCAATTTAATCTCAAACGTATGTCGCGACAGCAAATTCAGTCGCACTTGCAGTTCTTGCTAGGAGAGGAGCAAATCGAGTTCGACGAGGTGGCGCTCGGTCTGCTAGCCAGCGCTGCCGATGGCAGTATGCGCGATGCTCTGAGCTTGCTTGATCAGGCGATCGCCTATGGCGCGGGGTCGGTGCAGCAAACAGCCGTCGAGTCGATGCTCGGTGCGATTTCGAAAGATTATTTGATTAAATTATTGACCGCGCTGGCGCAGCAGGATGCAGCGACACTGATTGGTGAAGCCCGTAACGTGATTACCAATAATCCCGACTACCAACGCGTTTGCGCTGAAATAATTTCCCTGTTACAGCAAATGGCGATCATGAAATGCGACGCCAATATTGAACTGGACGATGAAATGTTGCGCGATCAGATTGCCGATTTGACCGGGCAATGGTCGATGGAGGAAGTTCAGCTTTATTATCAAATTATGTTACAGGGGCGGCAGGATCTTAAGATCAGCCCCGACGAAGCCAGCGGATTTGAAATGTTGATGTTAAGACTGTTGGCGTTTACACCTGAGTCTGAAGCTGCTGTAATCCCGGAAAAAAAAAGCCTGTAATTCCACCGATTGAACCGGAGCCAACCGTTGTTCAGCCGGAAACGCCGATTATTTCAGAAGTTGTCCAACCGGCGATCGAGTCGGAGTTTGAATCCAATGTTCCCTCGACACCCCAAAGTGAGCCCGCACGCGATGGTCTCGACTGGTCGCAACTGGCTTATCAGTTGGGTCTACAGGGGCTGCCGCAGGAAATTGCAGTCAATAGTGTCGTCGAATCATTTGAACCGGATCGGCTCTGTCTGAAAATGACGCCAGAGATGAAAAAGCTGGTTAACCCGGCTCGCGAAGCGGAAATCCAGCAGGCGATCGAATCTAGACTTGGGGTATCATGCAAGCTTGAACTGGTTAGTCAGCCGCAACTCAATGTCGAGACGCCTTATCAGGCAAAAATTCGAGGACAGGAAGAGCATCGGCAAAGTGCCATCGAATCAATAAGGCAAAACGATACGGTGAAGAAGTTAAATCGGGCTTTCGGCGCGGAGCTGGTCGAAGCCAGTGTCAGGAAAATCGGCGAGTAACTTGAATTAATTGAAGAGGTGAAGCAATGAAAGGCGCATTAGGCGACATGATGAAAAAAGCGCAGGAAATGCAGGAAAATATGCAAAAGGCGCAAAAGGAGCTGGCCAGCAAGGAAGTCACCGGAGAATCCGGTGGTGGTATGGTACAGGTATTGATGCGTGGCACGCATGAAGTCAATCGCGTTACCATCGATCCTTCATTAATGGGCGATGATAAAGAAATGCTCGAAGATTTGATCGCTGCCGCAGTCAACGATGCTGTCCATAAGGTGGAAAAGTCGAATCAACAGGCGATGCAGGAAATGACTGCGGGTTTGAATTTACCACCAGGTTTTAAGATGCCTTTCTAGGGGCTCGATAAGTATGTCGTCATCGTCACCTGCACTCGATGCTTTGATCGAAGCCCTTAAATGCCTGCCGGGCGTTGGTCAGAAGTCTGCACAACGCATGGCTTTGCATTTGATCGAACGTGATCAGGCCGGAGCCCGGCGACTGGCCGATGCTACCAGCAACGCACTCGATAAAGTCTGCCATTGCCAGCGTTGTCGAAATTTCGCCGATACCGGGACGTGTCAAATTTGTGCCAACGATCAGCGTGACAATAGTTTACTCTGCATTGTCGAATCACCCGCCGATGTGCTCGCCATAGAAACCTCGGGGGCCTACCAGGGATTATACTTCGTGCTGCTGGGCCGTCTTTCGCCACTAGATGGTTTCGGGCCCGAACAGCTTGGCCTGGAAGTACTGGAGGCACAGCTGGAAGAGGGTAACGTTAAAGAGGTTATCCTCGCTACCAGTGCCACTATCGAAGGCGATATCACTGCTCAGTTTATCTCGGATGTTGCCCATAAATATAACGCTGTAACCAGCCGTCTGGCACGAGGTATTCCTCTGGGTGGCGAACTCGAATACGTGGATAGTGGCACACTGTCGCGCGCGCTGTCGGGCAGGCAGGAATACCAAACTTAAGCTTTACTGGAGATTATCATGTCAGAAACTATTTTTTCAAAAATCATCAAGCGCGAAATCCCTGCCGACATCGTCTACGAGGATGACGATTTGCTGGCTTTCAGGGATATTAATCCATTGGCGCCGGTACATGTGCTGGTTATTCCGAAAATAGAAATCGCTACGGTGAACGATATACAGCCAGAACAGGCCGAACTCATTGGTAAAATGGTGTTAGCCGCGCAGCATATTGCCAAACAGGAGGGCATTGCCGAGGACGGTTATCGTGTGGCGATAAATTGTAATCGACATGGTTGTCAGGAAGTTTTTCATCTGCACCTGCATCTGATGGGCGGCAAGCAATTACGTAATTTGGCTGGTCATTAACAATCAGGCTTCCAGCATCCGAAGGTAATGCTGATACCGACTTTCGTTAATTTCTCCGTTGTTTACCGCTTCCAGTACCGTACATTTAGGTTCGTTAATGTGCCTGCAGTTGGCAAAGCGGCAGTGATCGGCATGCTTGGCAATCTCCCGGAAACCGGCGCTAATCGGTTGCGTGGTATCGATAACCGGATTGAATCCCCGCACACCAGGCGTGTCGATTAAATGCCCTTCGTTGGGCAAATGATAAAGACGACTGGTACGTGTGGTGTGTCGGCCTTCTTCATTCGCTTCAGATATCTCAGCCACCTTAATCGTTAGCTCCGGCAGCAGGGCGGAGGTAATCGAGGATTTCCCGACACCCGATACTCCGCTGAGTACGCTGGTATTATGGTCGAAGATTGATTTCAGAACATCGAGGCCGCCTGGTTGTTTTACGCTTATCTTGACAACCCGGTAACCGAGTGCTGCGTAAATCGATTCCAGCTCGAATGGGTCTTCAATCTTTTCTTCCAGCAAATCTATTTTGTTTAACACAATGACTGGTTCGATAGCCTGTTGTTCGGCTGCCAGCAGGTATTGATCGAGCAGGTATAAGTTGGGTTCGGGCTTGACCGATAGACAAATCAGCAACTGGGTAATATTCGCTGCTACGGCTTTAACCTGTCCAAAGCCATCGAGACGTTGCAATAAATTATCTCTGGGTTGGACTGCGAGAACCCGAAATTCGCCCTCAGCGGTTTGTTCGCAAACCACCTGATCGCCGCAGACAATTGTGCCGAGGTTTGATTTGACAGCACAGCGGACGACAATGTCGTCTGGTAACTCTACCACGACCTTTCCGCCGTGATGGGAAATCACCAGGCCGAGCAGATGATCCGACGACGCAGTCAGTGCCTGTTGCGCGTCGTCGATGCGCTTTTTCTGATGATGGCTAAGTCTACGCCTGGCCATGACCTGCTCCGTTAATCATTCACCGGCAACAGTTTTCAGATGGTCAATGCGAATCGATGCAGGCGGGTGTGAGTCGTAAAACATCGAGTGCAACGGATCGGGTGTCAAGGTGCTGGCATTGTCGCGGTACAGGTTCACCAGTGCAGAGATCAATGCTCGATAATCACTATTCGAGTGCGCGAATTCATCGGCTTCGAATTCGTGTTTTCGGGATAAGGCCGAAAATAGGGGGCTAATGAAATAGGCGAATACCGGCATCACCAACATAAACAGTATTAACGCATTGTGCGTTGATGCGGTATCGACACCGAGCGCAGAATAGAACCAGTTTGAACCCATGAGCCAGGCGAGCAGGGCGAAGCCAGCGAGAGTCATACTAATCGATAGCAGCAATGATTTTTTAATATGATGGCGCTTGAAATGGCCGAGTTCGTGAGCGAGCACCGCTTCAACCTCAGCTTCTGACAGTGTTTCCAGCAAGGTATCATAAAACACGATGCGTTTGTTTTTACCAAAGCCGGTGAAATAGGCGTTGCCATGTGCCGAACGCTTCGAGCCATCGACGACAAAAACGCCTTCGCTATGAAAACCGCAACGCTGCAACAGATTATCGATTCGGCTGCGCAAAGATTCATCATCCAGAGGACTAAACTGGTTAAACCATGGTGCGATAAAAGTCGGGTATGCCCAGATCATCAGTAGGGTAAAGCCTGTCCAGACCAGCCAGGCATAAAGCCACCAGAGGCTACCCGCCTGATTCATCAACCACAAAATCACTGCGATGAGCGGAATACCGATGATTGCCATCAAAGTGCTGGCCTTCAACAGATCGATCACCCAGGTTTTCGCTGTTGTCTGGTTGAATCCAAATTTCTCCTCAACGACAAAGGTGCTGTATAAGGAAAACGGCATACCCAGTAGAGATGCAATCACAGTGAGACTGATAATTACGCCAATACCCTGTTGTAAGGGCGATAAACCCAGTTCAGCCCACCACAGGTCGAGCACGTTGAGACCACCGCCGAGTGTCCATATCAATAGCCAGATTGTGTCCCAGGCCAGTGTGAAGCGACTAACATGTAATTTGCTGCAGGAATATCTGGCGGCCTTCTGATGGTCAGACAATTTGATTTTATCGGCAAAGGCTACCGGGACTTCATTTTTATGTTTGTTAATATGCGTCATTTGTCTTTGTGACAACCACAGACGAACGATGACTGACGCCATTAAAAAACCAAGAAATAAAGAAGTAAATTGATGCATGTTCTAACCGAGCTGTTAAACCTGTTATAGTTTAACCGAAAACGACCGATAAGAAACAGAGCAGGGGTGATAGGTAAGCATATGGCATTAATCGATAGTAATTTAATCTGGATAGATCTGGAAATGACCGGATTGGATCCGCAGCGGGACCAGATTATTGAAATAGCAACGGTAGTAACCGATCTGAACCTCGAAGTTCTCGGTCAAGGTCCGGTCATTGCTATTCATCAAAATGATACCGTGCTCGGCGCGATGGACGAATGGAATACGCGGCATCACGGTGATTCTGGTTTGACTCAGCGAGTCCGTGAGAGCCGGGATAGCGCCGCCGATGCAGAGCGGGAAACTTTAGACTTTCTCAAACAGTACGTGCCGGCAGGGAAGTCGCCGATGTGCGGTAATAGTATCTGTCAGGACAGGCGGTTTATGGCACGTCTGATGCCCGAGCTGGAGGCCTTCTTCCATTACCGAAATCTGGATGTCAGTACCCTGAAAGAGCTGGCGCAGCGATGGAAGCCCGAGATAGTGAAAGGTTTTGTTAAGAAAGGCGCTCATCTGGCGTTGGACGACATACTGGAGTCAATCGAAGAGCTTCGCTATTACCGTGAACACTTCATTAGTCTCTAATATGTTCGATGTATTTTTCGTGACCACTAAGTTTGAGCGACAATTTTTCTCCACTCAGTTTTAAAACCACATCGGGTTGGGTGAACCGTAACTCTATTCCAACGTAGCCATGGAAAGAGAAGGGTATGGCAATTTCATCACGATAAATCATCTGGTTGTCCCTAATATCGGCGCCGCTTAACTGGGTTGGGAACTCGGGGAAGTCACCAAGCCTTTGTTCGATACCTTCAATCTGGATGGATCCGGCGCAATACCAGCGAGTATCTTCTTCGGCGGCATCCATATTTTTGACGATAATGGCATGAGTAAATTCTATCTCGGCGCTATCGTTATATTCGGCAATACTGCCTATCGTCATATTGTCAAAATGTATGGTTCGAGTACTCAAGCGATTTCCTTTGATCTTTCTCTATAAACAGGAGCTGCGATTATTGCATTGCCGTCTGTTCAAATAAAGTGATTGAGCCAGCTACTCGAAGGCCTTTCTCCTCATTTTGTTGAACATATCTCATTGCCTTTGGATAAAATGGTCTATATTCAATTAAGGTTCACGATGCCGGTAAAGCAGACAGCTTTCAGGCGGTTAATTCACTCGGTATATTCCATTTTATAAAATATGGCACTTAAAGATTTTTCTACCTATTTTGACGCGGGTGAATTCCTGTTTAAGGAGGGCGATAGGGCTGACTTTGCCTATATTATCGAATCGGGATCGGTCGAAATATCGCATCAGATTGGTGATCGGAAGCTTGTGCTCTCAAAGCTGGGGGAAGGTGACGTGCTGGGTGAAATGGCAGTGGTTGATAAACAACCCCGTACCGCGAATGCAATAGCCTTGGAACCAACGCGCACTCTAGAGATTCCGATCGATTATATTTCCGAGAAAATCCAGGATGCCGACCCTACGGTGCGCATGATTCTGCGCCTGATTATGTATCGATATCGCGACGCCGACGCTCGTTTAAGGCAAGTGTTCGATGGGATCTTACCAATCGATGAAGTGTTGCCAAACGCGGAGTCGACTATCTCTTCCACAGGAGAGCTAAAGAGCGTTATGGCTCAGTTTCTGGATATGCAGCAACGGATTTCTACTGCAGTGAATATGCCGGCGTATCAGAGAGGGGACGGGCCGGGTGGTGAGCAGACCTTGCTCAGCACCAAAATACTGGTTACCCAGGACAAGAGTATTAAGTCAGCATTGCAGGATGAAGAATTTCACCTCTGTTTTCAGCCCATTGTCGAGTTGACGAGTGAAAAGATAGTGGGTTGTGAAGCGTTAGTACGTTGGACCGATAGCGCTGGAAAAATGATTATGCCCACCCAGTTTATACCCCGGGCAGAAAGCACTGGTCTTATCGTAGAGCTCGGTTACTGGATAACCCGCAAGGCATGTGAATTTCAATTCAAACTGGCCTGTCAGTATAAGGATCCGCCATTTGTCAGCATAAACCTGTCCGGTAAACAGTTTGAAGATAAAAACCTGATTAATTCACTGGCCGATATTATGGATGATGTCGGCGTCGTGCATGACCAGGTTAAATTCGAAATTACCGAAAGTTTACTCATGGATAACCCTGAGATTGCCGGTGATGCCTTAAAGCGTTTAAAGGAAACCGGTGCTAAATTAGCCATCGACGATTTTGGCACAGGTTATTCGAGCTTTAATTATTTGCACCAGTTTCCATTCGATACGCTTAAAATTGATCGTAGCTTTGTTTCTGCTATGTCGAGCAATGTTAAGAGTAACGAAATCGTAAAGTCTCTGGTTCATCTGTCACACGATTTGGGTATGGACGTTGTTGCCGAAGGTATAGAAACAAATTTCGAGGTCGATATGCTGCTCCAGCATCACACCGATTATGGTCAGGGGTTCTATTTCTCGAAAGGGGTAACCGAAGAAGAGTTTATTAAACTACTAAAGTGATTCAATTCTAAAAAAATCCAATTATAGGCTATAAAGTAAACAGACTTCTGGTCGATATAACTGGCGACTGTTTCGATTATAATTCTTCAGGATAGTTTTATGGATTTAGCCTCCCTTATAGGCATTATCTCAGGCATAGGCCTCATTGTTTCTGCCATCATTCTTGGTGGTGAAGTACACAATTTCATGAATGTACCGGGAGTTATGATCGTAATGGGTGGTACCATGGCTGCGACCCTGCTGACCTTTCAGTTCAAAGATGTATTAACAGCTTTCAAGAGCGCATATTTCGTCTTTTCCTCCCCTAAGCAGGACTCTCAGGAACTCATTAATACAATGATCAAGCTGGGTACCATAAGCCGCCGCAAAGGATTATTGAGTTTGATGGATGTGAAAACCAATTCGCCTTTTCTGAAGCGGGTTTGCACTCTGATAGCTGACGCGGCAGATGAAGAAACCCTGCGATCAGCAATGCGCACTGAAATCGATTCAATGCAGATGCGTCATTTCATCATTCAGGATATATTTAAGAAAATGGCCATTTATGCACCATCGTTCGGCATGTTAGGGACACTAATCGGATTGATTCAGATGCTTTCATTGCTGGCGACCCCTGAAACTCTTGGACCTGCTATGGCGGTAGCATTATTGACTACTTTTTATGGAAGCTTGCTGGCAACAGCTATATTTTTGCCTATTGCAGGTAAACTACGTTCCCGAACAATGATAGAGGTTATGAATTTTGAAATTATCTACCAGGGCGCGGTAAGCATCTTGCAGGATAATAACCCACTCTCAGTGTATGAAAAACTGTCATCTTTCGTGCCGGCTAAACAGCGCAAGCCAATGCAAAAGCTAAAGGACCGATCCTAATATGTCAGCTGCAAATTTTATGAGCCGGATTGATTCCGAAGACGGGGGTAATACCTGGGTTGTTACTTTTGCGGATATGATGACCCTGATATTGGTATTTTTTATCTTGCTATACACGCTCTCAGAATTTGAAGACGAAGCTTATCGTGAACTAGTGACATCGGTTCAGGTGCTGGATGGTGATGGTAATCAGATAAGTGTCATAGATTTTGCTAAAAGTAGAGGTAGAGATCCTCAGTCATTGCAGGTTGTCGAGGATATGCTAGGGATAAATCCTTCAGGACAGGTTATTGAATCGATGAAGCCGGCCATGGTGAGTGATTTAGAGAGTATGGTTGATAACATAGACCTGTCTGATAGCGTGGAAGTAGGGTTTTTAGGAGATCAGATCAATATTCAGATCGACGGACGATACTTGTTCCCCTCGGCAAAAGCCGAGCTGAAAGACGAGGCAAGAATTATTTTTGCCAATTTGGGGCATATGTTCCGACAGTATGCAGACTATCGAATTGCTATCCGTGGGCACACCGATGACCGGGACATCGAAACCGAGCAGTTTCCTTCTAACTGGGAGTTGTCTGCAATTAGAGCAACTACCGTGTTGAGATATTTTATACAACAGGGC
>Ga0224506_10002209_pt1 | contig 13388 bp, 12 predicted proteins | sample SF_Jan12_sed_USG_2_FD_169108 | JGI IMG/M metagenome (GOLD analysis project Ga0224506, IMG submission 169108) | Sediment microbial communities from San Francisco Bay, California, United States - SF_Jan12_sed_USGS_8_1 | ecosystem: Environmental > Aquatic > Marine > Sediment | place: USA... | reverse complement strand
GGCAGCCTCGTCAACTCCAACCTGGTTGCCAACGTGCGCGTGCAGTCGCGCGGCCGCGGCGCGCAGGACGATGCGCAGACAGTTGGCTGGCTGACACGCTTCTTTTTCAGCTTTTCGCCGTTCTGAAGATGCACAGAATCGATTGTCATGACCGCGCCCCCACCTGACCGGAATCCCGCCATGAACACCCACCATCCGCTTCCCTCCCCGCCCCGGTTTCTGCCGGGCCTGCTGCGCCACTGCGCCGCAGCGCTGCTGGGCGCGTGCCTGCTGCTCACCGGCCCCGCGCTGGCCGGCCGCATCAAGGAGGTGGCCAGCATCGAGGGTGTGCGCAGCAACCAGTTGTCGGGCTTCGGCCTGGTCATCGGTCTGGACGGCACGGGCGACCAGACCACGCAGATGCCCTACACCGCACAAGGCCTGAGCAACTACCTGCAACAGCTCGGCGTCACACTTCCGGCCGAGGTGCTGTCGCGCCTGCAACTCAAGAACGTCGCGGCCGTGCTGGTCAGCGCCCAGCTGCCGGCCTTTGCCCGGCCCGGCCAGACCGTCGACGTCACCGTCTCCTCGCTGGGCAATGCCAAGTCGCTGCGCGGCGGCACCCTGGTCACCACGCCGCTCAAGGGCGCCGACGGCCAGATCTATGCGCTGGCCCAGGGCAGCCTGGTGGTGGCCGGCGCCGGCGCCTCCGCCGGCGGCAGCAAGGTGCAGATCAACCACCTGGGCGTCGGACGCATTCCCAACGGCGCGCAGATCGAGCGCGCCGTGCCCACCCCCCTGCTGCAGGGCGAGACCATCCGCCTGGGCCTGGAGGCCTCGGATTTCCAGACTGCGCGCCGCGTGGCCGAAGCCGTGAACCGGCGCTTCGGCGACGGCGTGGCGCGCGCGCTCGACGGACGCAGCGTCGAGGTGCGCGCACCGACCGAATCGAACGCGCGCGTGGCCTTCATCGCCGAACTCGAGGAGCTGCCGCTCACGGCGTCCGTGCCTTCGGCCAAGGTCATCATCAACTCGCGCACCGGCTCCATCGTGCTGAACCAGGCCGTCACGCTCGGGCCCTGCGCCATTGCCCACGGCAACCTGTCGGTCAGCATCAGCTCGACACCGGTGATCAGCCAGCCCAAGCCGCTGTCGGGCGGGCAGACCGTGGTGACGGAGCAGGCCAGCATCCAGATCCGGCAGGAGCCCGGCATCCTGATCCAGGTGCCAGCCTCGCCCCAGCTCACCGACGTGGTGCGCGCGCTCAACGCCCTGGGCGCCACGCCGCAGGACCTGCTGGCCATCCTGCAGGCAGTCAAGGCCGCTGGCGCGCTCAACGCCGAACTCGAGGTCATCTGATGAACCTCGACCTCGCTTCCTCGCGCACGCTGGCCGCCGACGCGCGCTCGCTCAACGACCTCAAGGTGCTGGCCGCCAAGCAGTCGCCGGCGGCGGTGCGCGAGGCCGCCAAGCAGTTCGAATCGATGTTCATGCGCGAGCTGCTCAAGACCATGCGCGAGGCCACGATGAAATCCGGCATGCTCGACAGCGCCCAGGAGAATCTCGGCACCGACCTGCTCGACCAGCAGTTCGCGGTCCAGATGTCGGGGCAGCCCGGCGGACTGGCAGACCTGATCACGCAGCAGCTCATGCGCCAGATGGGCATGACGGCCGACACGCCGGAGCCGGGAGCGGACACGCCTCAGCCCGCCTTGTCGGCGCCGGGCGTGGACGCCGCGGCGGCCGGGGCGAAGACGCCGCAGGCTGGTTTTGTGGCACAACACCAGGCCGCCGCGATGGCCGCGGCGCGCGACAGCGGCATTCCCGCGGGTTTCATGATCGGCCAGGCCGGCCACGAAACCGGCTGGGGCCGCCACCCCATCCTGCATCCGGACGGCTCGCCCTCCTTCAACCTCTTCGGCATCAAGGCCGGTGCGAACTGGAAGGGCCAGGTCGCCGAGGTCACGACCACCGAATATGTCGACGGCGTGGCGCGCAAGCAGGTGGCGCGTTTCCGCGCCTACGACTCCTACGCAGAATCGTTTCGCGACTACGCCCGCCTGATTTCCGAGAGCCCGCGCTATGCCGAGGTCATGCAGCAGACCGACTCGGCCCGGGACTTTGCCTCCGGACTGCAACGCGCAGGCTACGCCACCGACCCGGACTACGCAGCCAAGCTGAGCCGGGCCATCAACACCACATTGCAATTGCAGCGCAGCCGCGTCTGACGGAGAACCCCATGGGCAGCAGCATCATGAACATCGGCGTGCGGGCCTTGGCTGCCAACCAGGGCGCCCTGCAAACCATCAGCCACAACATCGCCAACGTCAACACGCCGGGCTATTCGCGCCAGTCGGCCGTGCTGCAGGACGTGGAGGGTCAGTATTCCGGCAGCGGCTATTTCGGCAAGGGCGTCGAAATCCTGACGGTCGAGCGCATCTACAGCGAATTCCTGACGCGCCAGTCTGCTGCTTCCAAATCGGTGGCTGCGGCAGACACCGCACGTTTCGACACGCTGCGCCGCCTCGAGGAGATCTTCCCCGGAGGCCCCGATGCGCTGGGCGCTTCGGTCAGCAACATGCTCAACGCGTTTTCCGACATCGTCAGCGCGCCCACCGACCTGACCGCGCGCTCGGTCGTGCTCGCGCGTGCCGACGAAATGGCCGCCAACTTCCGGGCCGCCGCCGGCCAGCTCAACGACCTCAAGCTCGGCATCACCAGTCAGCTGGAAAACAGCGTCGCGGCGGTCAACAGTCTGGCGGGTCAGATCGCCAAGGCCAACGAGGAGATCGCCCGCGCGATGGGCGGCGGTCATGAGCCGAATGATCTGCTCGATCAGCGCGACGAACTCATCAGCCAGCTCAACCGCTATGTGCGCACCTCCACCATCGCGGCCGACGACGGCAGCGTAGGCATCTTCGTCGCAAGCAGCCACCCGCTGGTGCTCGGCACGACGGTCTCGCCGCTGTCCATCGTCAAGGACGATTTCAACGACTCGGCCAAAAGCCAGTTGGCCATCACCGTTGCCGGCAACACCCACGTCATCAACGAATCCCTGCTTGGCGGAGGCGAGATTGCCGGGCTGCTGCGGGTGCAGAACACCGACCTGGTCGACGCCGCCAACCTGCTTGGACGCATGGGCCTGGCGATCGCCACCCGCATGAACGAACAGCAGATGCTGGGCGTGGATCTCAACGGCAACCCCGGTGCGCCGCTGTTCAGCTTCAACGCCATGCCCGACGGCTTGCCCGCGGACACCAACACCGGCAACGCGACGCTGAGCCTGGCCATCCAGAGCAGCCCCACCTCGGGCACCGACGCCTTCGTGGCCTCGGATTACCAGCTCGCATTCAGCAGCGGCAGCACCGGCACACTCACGCGCCTGTCGGACGGCAGCAGCACCGCGTTCGACTTCGGCATCACCAACCCGCTGCAGATCGACGGCGTCGAGATTTCGATCAGCGCCGGTGCGGCCGCCGCGGGCGACCGCTTCGTGCTCAAACCCTTCAGCGCCGTGGCTTCAGATCTCAGCACCGCGTTCTCCTCGCCGCGCGGTCTGGCCATGGCCTCGCCGATCGCCGCCACGGCCGGCACCACCAACACCGGCACCCTGGCGCTGGAGCAACTCGACACGCTGTCGGTGCCGCCGCCCCCGGCCGTGACGCTGAACTTCACCGGTCCTGGAAGCTACACGCGCTCGGACACCGGCGCGACGGTCTACACCTACACCCCGGGCCAGCCCATTCTGTACAGCCCCGCGCTGCCACCGAACGGCTGGTCGCTCACGCTCAAGGGCACGGCACAGGCCGGCGACAGCTTTGTCGTCGACGCCAACCCCTATCCCATGATCAATGCCGACAACGCGCGCACCATGCTCGACCTGCGCGACGCGCTGCTGTTCGATGGCGGTCCGCTGACCGACGGTTACGCCAGCCTGATGGCCGAACTAGGGATCCGGGTGCAGAGCGCCGAATCCGCCGCCACCGTCTCCAGGCACATCGCCGACAACATCGAACAGGATCGCAGCAGCATTTCGGGCGTCAACCTCGACGAGGAGGCCGCCCGCATGCTGCAATACCAGCAGGCCTATCAGGCTTCGGGCAAGATGCTGCAGGTGGCTCAGAACATCTTCGACTCCCTGCTCCAGAGCCTGGGCCGTTGACGTCGTCTCGATGAAAGGAATCCAATCATGAGAGTGGGCACCGCCAACAGCTACGACAGCACCATCAGCAACCTCAACACCCGCCAGGGCGATCTCGTCGATCTTCAGGAGAAGCTCTCAGCCGGCAAGCGCGTGGTGCGCGCCAGCGACGACCCCACGGGAGCAGCCCAGGCCGAACGCGCCATGACCCGCACCGACCGCATCGAGGTCGAGCAGCGCGCGCTCAACCTGCAGCGCAACGCGATGGCCGCCGCCGAAGCAACCCTGGGTGACGCCAACAGCGTGCTGCAGACCCTGCGCGACCTCGTCATCGCCGCCGGCGACGGCATCTACAACCCGGTCAACCGCAGCAGCATCGCTTCGCAGATGCGCGGCCTGCGCGACCAATTGTTCGCCCTGTCGAACCGGCTGGACACCAACGGCGTACCGCTGTTCGGCGGCCTGGCCAGCGCGCTCGAGCCCTTCACAGATCTGGTCGCCGGCGTCAGCTTCAATGGACTGTCGGGTCAGCGGGCCGCCTCCACGGTCGCCATCCCCAGCGTGCTCGACGGCCAGGCCATCTGGATGAACGTGCCCAGCGGCAACGGCGTCTTCAACATCGCCCTGGGCGGCGCCAACGGCGGACGGCTATGGACCGACACCGGCCAGGTGCTCTCTCCCACGGCACTGACCGGCAACGACTACACGCTCAGCTTCAGCGTCAATGCCGCGACGGGTGCCACCACCTACGACATCGTCAACGCCAGCACCGCCACCACGGTGGCCGCGGGCCAGGCCTATGTCGACGGCCAGGACATCGCCTTCGACGGGCTGTCCTTCACCGCCCACGGCGCGCCTGCCGACGGCGACACGCTGCAGCTCACGGCCAGCACCCGCACCGACCTGTTCGCCGTGGTCGACGCCGCCATCGCCGGCGTCGACGGTGCGGGCAACGACGCCGCGCTGTCGCAGGCGATCGCCCTGGCGCTGACCGAGATCGATGCCGGCATGGACCGCCTGCAATCGGCCCGCGGATTCGCCGGTGACCTGCTCAACCGCGCCGACAACATCGACAACCGCCAGGAAGCCAAGGTGTTGCAGCTCGCGGCCGACCGCTCACGCGCCGAAGACATGGACATGGTGCAGGGAATCTCCGATTTCCAGAACCAGCAGACCGGCTACGATGCGGCACTGCGCACCTATGCCCAGGTGCAGCGCCTCTCGCTTTTCAATTACCTCGGGTAACCCGCCATGGCGCATTCCGCTCTCGGCAGTCTCTGCCTGACCTACCGCCTGCTCTGGGGCCCCGAGCGCCTGGCTGTCGCGGTGCAGTTGCATATCGAACCCGATCGCGACAGCGCGATCGATGCGGCTCACCTGCTCGCGCTGTTCGACAATCTCTGGCCCCAGCAGGCGCCGCAACTGATCCTGTGCATCCACTCGCGCAAGCTGCTGCTCGATGTGCTCGCCCATGCGACGCCGCAAAGCCCGTGGATCGAGGTCAACCAATCCGATCTGCTGGAGCCGCGGGTCAGAGAACAGGCCCGGCTCGCCAGTGCGCGTCAGAGCCGTCTGGTCTGGAGCGGCATGCCCGGACACCGCCCCGCGCCAGAAATCGCCGCCCTGTTCCACGAGCAGCTGATCTGCCTGAGCCCGGCGGAAGACCTGCAATTGCATGGCCTGCCCGACAGCCCGGCGCCGGCCGCCCTGGCCGACGCCCTGCGACAGCATCTGGTGCAGGCCCCGCTCGATCCGCAACTGGCCATTCATTGCCTGGATCTGCTGGGCGCGCGTGCCATCCTCGGCTGGCCCATGCCCAGTCCGCATCAAACCGGCCAGGCGGCGACGCCCGTCGAAGGGCCCAGTCGCAGCGGCATCGAACGCACCATCAAGGCCATTGACCAGGACGCCTCGCTCGACGCAATCGAACAAAGCTTGAGCGACAACCCGGTGCTGATCTACCGCTTCCTGCACCATCTGTCGTCCACCGCTGCGGGCCGACGTGGCGACATCGAGTCGCTGCACCATGGGCTGATGCTGATGGGCCATACCGGGCTGAAGAACTGGCTGTATTCGCAGCTCGCCCTGGCCAGCACCAACGTCAATTTGCGACCGGTCCGCGCCACCCTGACCACGCGCGCGCATCTGGTGGCACACCTGCTCGACGCCGGCAGCGAAGGCAATCTTCGCCGCGAGGTCTACCTCTGTGGACTGCTCTCGCAAATCGATCTTTTGCTGGGCGAGCCCCTGCCCCAGGCACTCGAACGCATCCCGCTGCCGGCGCGCATCGAGCAGGCCCTGCTCGCCGGGGAAGGACCTTACCGTCCCTACCTGGACATTGCCGCCGCGCTCGAAGTCCCGCGCGCCGGGCTGATCCAGAAGCTCAGCGCGGAGCACGGCATCGGCCTTGAGGCCATCAACCGGGCGCTGCTGCGCACGCTCTCGGAGCTGCGGCCCGAGACGCCCGCCCAGCCGGCATCCCGGTGACGGCGCGGCGCGCGTCTAGCGCACGTACATCTTGCGCTTGTCGAGCTTGTACGACCAGGGCAGACCTGCGTTCTTCCAGCCGTTGACGGCGCGGCGACCGGCCTGCGGCCCCTGCTTGGCCATGTCGCCCTCGAAGCCCTCGACCACGGTGTAGACGCGGGTGTATCCCGCCTGGGCCAGCAGGTCGGCCGCGCGGGCGCTGCGGTCGCCGGAGCGGCAGATCAGGATCACCGGCGCATGCTTGTCCAGCCCCTTCTCCGCCACGCGCAGCGCCACCTCGGAGACGAAGTCGGAATTCGGCTCGAGCTTGTAAACCTCCTTCTTGTCGTCCCAGGCATACATGCCGTCGACCACCATGTACGGCACATTGGCGTCGGCGTCCTGCGGCATGCCCAGGAAATTCACCTCGGCGCGTGTGCGCACATCAAGGAACAGTGCCTTCTCCCGGTTGAGCATGTCGTGGGCCTGCCTGGCATCCAGGTAGAGACCGAGCGTGGTGCGTTTCTTCTCGGGCACGTCTTGCGCCTCAAGCGCCGCGGCGGCGCTCAATGCACCGGTCAATGTGACAGCGACCAGCAGGTTGGTTGTGAATTTCATCTTCGTCTCTCCCTGCCCCCTTCGAATGGTGGTTTACGCTCCTCCGGAGGCTTGGAAGAGACACCGGTGAATGGCGTGTCGCGCTGCGGTTCTGGTGCCGGCTGTACGCGAATTCTGTTCGCTTATTCGCTATATGCGCATCTCATGCCAAGCGGGGACTGTAGGAGCGATGGACCGCATTTCCCATCCCCTTTTGAGGGGATGGACGCCGCTATCGCCGTGCCGGCGCGGCCGCCGCCGCGGCGACCCTGATGTGCTTGTTGTTTCCTTCCCGCCCTGCGCCCCGGCCGCGGGATGCCACGGCGCGCGTGATAAGGTCATATGATTGACCGCAAACCGCCAGCTTCTTCGAAAGGACGCGCATGAATGAATCGATGGATCTCCGTGACCGTGTGGCCCTGATCACCGGGGGTAATTCAGGCATCGGTCTGGGCATGGCCCAAGGCCTGGCGGGCGCCGGCGCCTCGCTGGTGATCGTCGGGCGCAGCGCGCAAAAGAACGCCGACGCTGCCCAGGCACTCCAGGCGCAGGGCGCGCAGGTGCTGACGATCGAGGCCGACGTCACGCAGGAGGACGAATGCAATGCCCTGGTGAGCCAGACGGTCTCGCATTTCGGGCGGCTCGATATCCTGGTCAACAACGCCGGCATCAACATCCGCAAGCCGCCGCAGGACTACACGCTCGATGAATGGCGCGCTGTGCTCGACACCAATCTGACCAGCGCCTTCCTGTGCAGCAAGGCGGCCTACCCGGCGATGCTGGCCGCCGGCGGCGGCAAGATCATCAACACCGGCTCGATGACCTCCATCTTCGGCGCGAGCTTCGCCATGCCCTACAGCGCCAGCAAGGGCGGCATCGTGCAACTGAGCAAGGCGCTGGCCACGGCCTGGGCCAAGGACAACATCCAGGTCAACGCCATCCTGCCGGGCTGGATCGACACCGCCCTGACGCGTCAGGCGCGCATCGACGTGCCCGGCCTGAACGAGCGCGTGCTCACGCGCACGGCGGCGGGCCGCTGGGGCACGCCGGAGGATTTCGCCGGCATCGCCGTCTTCCTGGCGAGCCGGGCCTCGGACTTCGTGACCGGCGCGGCCATCCCGGTCGACGGCGGGTATTCAAGCCAGGCCTGAAGCAGGCCTGCATCCGTCGCGCGCTCGACCGGGGCGTCGAACCTGCCGGGCAGCGCAGCCCGGCATTCCTTTCCTGCGTCTTCGATCTGGGTGCGCTGCTGCTTGCGACTGCGGCGCTGTATTCGTGCGTCCGGTATCTGCTGCGCTCCGCGGTCCTCGCGCGGCGGCAGCACGCGTGTCACGCCCGTGACCTCGGGGCGCCGCCAGGTTCCCACATGATGCAATTTGATGCTTTCATATGACCTTATTGGTGTTAACCATATGGACTCCGCCCGCTGCTCTGGCGTATAAAGTGTGGAATCACAAGGACGACTCATGGCTTCGGTTCAAATTCGGAACATTCAAAAGTTTTTTGGCTCCACACAAATCATCCGCGGCGTCGACATCGATATCGAGGACGGGCAGTTCACGGTGCTCGTCGGCCCCTCCGGCTGCGGCAAATCCACCCTGCTGCGCATGATCGCCGGCCTCGAGGAGATCACGCACGGCGACGTCCTGATCGGCGGCAAGATCGTCAACACGGTTCAGCCCAAGGAACGCGACATCGCCATGGTGTTCCAGAACTACGCGCTGTACCCGCACATGACGGTCTACGACAACATGGCCTTTGCGCTGCAGCTGGCCAAGCTCGACAAGGCCACCATCGACAGCAAGGTCAAGCGCGCGGCCGAGATCCTGGCGCTCGATGCGCTGCTCGAGCGCTATCCGCGCCAACTCTCGGGCGGCCAGCGCCAGCGCGTGGCCATGGGCCGCGCCATCGTGCGTGACCCGCAGGTCTTCCTGTTCGACGAGCCGCTCTCCAACCTCGATGCCAAGCTGCGCGTGGCCATGCGCAGCGAGATCAAGGAACTGCACCAGCGGCTCAAGACCACGTCGGTCTACGTCACCCACGACCAGATCGAGGCCATGACCATGGGCGACAAGATCGTGGTCATGCGCGACGGCCTGATCGAGCAGACCGGCACCCCGCTCGAACTCTATGACTTCCCGGCCAACCAGTTCGTCGCCGGGTTCATCGGCTCGCCGGCCATGAACTTCCTGCCCGGCACGGTGCGCGTCCAGGATGGCATGCCCCACGTCGAACTGAGCGACGGCACGCGCCTGGAGATGCCCGCCGGCGCCGGCGGCCGCGACGGCCAGGCCGTGGTCTACGGCGCACGCCCCGAGCACCTGAGTCTGGCCGACAGCGGCGGCATTGCGGCGCAGGTGGTGGTGCTCGAGCCCACGGGCATGGACACCTTCATCGCCTGCCGGCACGACGGCGCCGAGCTCTCGGCCGTGTTCCGCGAACGCCACGAATTCACGCCGGGCAGCACCATCCGGTTGATGCCAGACAGCCAACGCGCCCACCTGTTCGACAGCGAAACCGGCCAACGGCTGAGCGCTTGATCCGATTCCCGTTCACGTCCTTCAACCATCCACCTTAGGAGACATGTCATGAACCCGTTCAATCGTCGCCAGTTCCTCGAAGGTTCCGCCGGTGTCGCTGCGGCCACCGGCCTGGGCGCAGGCAGCGCCCTCTGGGCGCCTGCTGCCCAGGCCAAATCCCTGAGCTACAAACCCGAGAAGGGCGCCAAGCTGCGCCTGCTGCGCTGGAAACGCTTCGTGCAGGGCGACGAAGACGCGTTCATGGCCAACATCAAGAAATTCACCACCAAGTACGGCGTCGAGGTTCGCATCGACAACGAGGGCTGGGAAGACGTGCGTCCCAAGGCCGCGGTGGCCGCCAACATCGGCAGTGGTCCCGACATCATCATCGGCTGGTTCGATGACCCGCACCAGTATCCGGACAAGCTGCTCGACATGAGCGACCTGGCCAACTACCTGGGCAACAAGTACGGCGGCTGGTACGACGTCTGCAAGAAGTACGGCATTCGTCACAACACCAAGCAGTGGATTTCCATCCCCTGGGGCATCATCGGCAACGCCATCGTTTACCGCGAGAGCCATGTCAAGGCCGCCGGCTTCGACGGCATCCCCAAGGACACGGCCGGATTCCTCAAGCTTTGCCAGGCCATGAAGGCCAAGGGCACGGCACCGGGCTTTGCGCTGGGCAAGGCGGTGGGCGACGGCAACAACTGGGTGCATTGGCTGCTCTGGTCACACGGCGGCAAGATGGTCGACAAGGCCGGCAACGTCGTGATCAACTCGCCCGAAACGGTTGCCGCACTCGAGTACGCCAAGCAGCTGCACGACACTTTCGTGCCCGGCACGCTGGGCTGGCTCGACTCGAACAACAACAAGGCCTTCCTCGGCGGCCAGGTTTCGCTCACGGCCAACGGCATTTCCGTCTACTACGCCGCGAAGAACTCCACGGACCCGTCGGTCCAGGCCATGGTGTCGGACATCCAGCACGCGCGTTTCCCGATCGGTCCCGTGGGCAAGCCGACCGAACTGATGCAGGTCACGCAGTTCATGGCCTTCAAGCACAGCAAGTACCCCAATGCGGCCAAGGAGCTGATCCGCTTCCTGATGGAGGGCGAGCAGTACAACCCGTGGATGGAAGCGGCTACCGGCTATGTCTCGCAGCCGCTCAAGGCCTACGAGAAGAACCCGATCTGGACGGCCGACCCCAAGTACACGGTCTACCGCGACGGCGCCTCCATCATGCTCGACCACGGTCACGACGGCCCGCTCGGCTACGCCTCCGCGGCAGCCATGGCCGACTACATCGTGCTCGACATGGTGGCCGAAGCCTCCAGCGGCACAAGGACCCCCAAGGAAGCTGCGGAGCGCGCTGAAGCGCGCGCCAAGCGCTACTACAAGGTCTGACCCCCACCTCGCCCGGCACGCAGGTCGTGCCGGGCGGCGTGTTCCCGGCTGCTGCGGCAGTCGGCTGATTCAAGGCTCCATCCATGTTTGCAAGACTCCAGAACAACCGCCACGCCCTCGGGATGGTGTTCATGCTGCCCACGGTCGTGCTGCTGCTCGGCCTGCTGGCCTATCCGCTAGGGCTGGGTACCTGGCTCGGCTTCACCGACGCCAAGATCGGCCGCGTCGGCGAGTGGGTCGGTCTCGACAACTTCCGCTACCTGGTCGGCGACAGCGTGGCGCAGCTCTCGCTGTTCAACACCCTGGTCTACACGGTGATCGCCAGCATCCTCAAATTCGTGCTCGGCCTGTGGCTCGCACTGCTGCTCAACAAGAACCTGCCGTTCAAATCCTTCTTCCGCGCTATCGTGCTGCTGCCCTGGATCGTGCCAACCGCGCTGTCGGCCATTGCCTTCTGGTGGCTGTATGACGCGCAGTTCTCGGTGCTGTCGTGGGTGCTGACCCAGATGGGGCTGATCGACCAGTACATCGACTTCCTGGGCGACCCGTGGAACGCACGCTGGTCGACCATTGCGGCCAACGTCTGGCGCGGCATTCCCTTCGTTGCCATCTCGCTGCTCGCGGGCCTGCAGACCATCTCGCCCTCGTACTACGAGGCCTCGGCCATCGACGGGGCGACGCCGGCGCAGCAGTTCCGCCATGTCACGCTGCCGCTGCTCACGCCCATCATCGCAGTGGTCATGACCTTCTCGGTGCTGTTCACCTTCACCGATTTCCAGCTGATCTACGTGCTCACGCGCGGCGGTCCGCTCAACGCCACCCACCTGATGGCCACGCTGGCCTTCCAGCGCGCCATTCCCGGCGGCTCGCTCGGCGAGGGCGCGGCACTGGCCACCCTGATGGTGCCCTTCCTGCTCGCGGCGATTCTCTTCAGCTACTTCGGCCTGCAACGACGCGCTTGGCAACAAGGCGGTGACAAATGAGCGACAACCAAGACAAACAACAAGGCGGCGGCATGGACTACCTGCAGTCGCTGCCGCGACGCTGGGTGGTGACCTACATTCCGCTGGGCATCTTCGTGTTCGTGCTGCTGTTCCCGTTCTACTGGATGGTCATCACCACCTTCAAGCCCAACGAGGAGTTGCTCGCCCGCGACGGCAACCCGTTCTGGGTCTCCAACCCAACCCTGGCCCACATCGAGAAGCTGCTGTTTCACACCGCCTACCCCGAGTGGCTGTGGAACACGGTGGTCGTCTCGGTGACCTCGACCGTGGTGTCGATCGTGTTCGCCGTGCTCGCCGCCTATGCCATCGAACGCCTGCGTTTCCAGGGCGCCAAGCCTGCCGGCGTCGCCATCTTCCTGGCCTACCTGGTGCCGCCGTCCATCCTGTTCATACCGCTGGCCAGCATCATCTTCGAACTCGGCCTGTTCGACACGCGCATGGCGCTGATCGTCTCCTACCCGACCTTCCTGATCCCCTTCTGCACCTGGCTGCTGATGGGCTACTTCCGCTCGATTCCCTTCGAACTCGAAGAGTGCGCACTGATCGACGGTGCCACGCGCTGGCAGATCCTGGTCAAGATCATCCTGCCGCTGGCCGTGCCCGGTCTGATCTCGGCCGGCATCTTCGCCTTCACCCTGTCGTGGAACGAGTTCATCTACGCCCTGACCTTCGTCTCTTCCTCCGAGATCAAGACGGTGCCTGTGGGTGTGGTCACCGAGCTGGTCGAAGGCGACGTCTACCACTGGGGTTCGCTGATGGCCGGCGCGCTGCTGGGTTCGCTGCCGGTGGCCTTCATCTACTCCTTCTTCGTCGAACACTATGTGTCGGGCATGACGGGTTCGGTCAAGGAGTGAGCCCGCGGCCCGTGCCGGCCGAACGGCCGGCCTCGCCCGGGGCGCTGCGCCTGGGCGACCTGACAAACACTTACAGATTGCAGGGTTTCTCAGGGTTTATGCCAATGCCCTCGCGGTGGCATTGATTCGTATGATGATATTTTTAAAACAACTCAACCGCGGTACATCGATCTGCCGTCGATGCCAGACCCCGGTGCCGCAGGCTCGAGGTTGGTTGAATCTGGAGACATCCGGACGCGGGCAGACGCGCCGGGGATTTGGAGTATTCCCATGAAGCATTTCCGTCTTGTTCCTGCGGTGCTCGCCGTCGCCAGCCTGCTGGCCGTGGCCGCTGCCCCCACCCTGGTCCATGCCGCCGACACATCCAAGAAGAAGATCGCGCTGTCGAACAATTTCGCCGGCAATTCGTGGCGCCAGGCCATGC
>Ga0224506_10002208_pt1 | contig 13393 bp, 13 predicted proteins | sample SF_Jan12_sed_USG_2_FD_169108 | JGI IMG/M metagenome (GOLD analysis project Ga0224506, IMG submission 169108) | Sediment microbial communities from San Francisco Bay, California, United States - SF_Jan12_sed_USGS_8_1 | ecosystem: Environmental > Aquatic > Marine > Sediment | place: USA... | reverse complement strand
GGTAATAATTGTGGTGCGCATACATTCCCTTATATAGAGGTAAAAAATAAATCGGCTCAAGTAGAACATGAAGCTACCACTTCTAAAATTGGTGAAGACCAATTGTTTTATTGTAATCAACGTGGTATCGATACCGATAAAGCTATTGCTTTAATTGTGAATGGTTTCAGTAAGGAAGTTTTGAATAAATTACCCATGGAATTTGCTGTTGAAGCTCAAAAATTATTAGAAATAAGTTTAGAAGGATCTGTAGGATAAAAAGATAAGAATGTTAGAAATAAAGAATTTACACGCAAAAGTAGAAGATAAAGATATTCTCAAAGGAATAAATTTAAAAGTGAAAGCCGGTGAGGTTCATGCTATTATGGGACCTAATGGATCTGGTAAAAGCACCCTTTCATCTGTTATCGCAGGTAAAGAAGAATATGAAGTAACCAAAGGTGAAATTTTGTTGAATGATGAAGATCTCGACGATCTGGCGCCTGAAGTAAGAGCACATAAAGGCATATTCATGTCGTTTCAATATCCTATAGAGATACCAGGTGTTACAGTAACAAATTTTATTAAGACTGCCATTAATGAAACCCGTAAGGCTAAGGGACTTGAAGAACTTCCTGCGAAAGATATGCTTAAAAAAATCAGAGCAACAGCAGAACTATTAGAGATCGATAGAAAATTCTTGTCCCGATCACTCAATGAAGGTTTTTCTGGAGGAGAAAAGAAAAGAAATGAGATCTTTCAAATGGCCATGTTGGAACCTAAACTGGCTATTCTAGATGAAACAGATTCAGGATTGGATATTGATGCTTTAAAGGTGGTAGCTAATGGCGTGAATAAATTTAAAAGTAAAGACAATGCTGTTATCTTGATCACACATTACCAACGTTTATTAGATTATATCGTGCCAGATTTCGTTCATGTTTTGCATGATGGAAAAATTGTGAAATCTGGTGGAAAAGAATTGGCTATGGAATTAGAAGCAAAAGGATACGACTGGTTGAAATAATTTGAAAATGGACTTGAAAGAAAAATTAATTACGTCGTTTTTGGCATTTGAAAATAATGTTAGTACAGATACTGAAACTGACTTACATGAAATAAGATCAAAAGCTTTTTCTTTTTTCGAACAAAATGGTTTTCCAACCAAAAAGGACGAAGAGTGGAAATATACTTCATTAAAATCTTTATTGAATCATAATTATAATATTTTTCCTGACGCCGAAAATGTAATTCAGCTGGCAGATGTTAAAAAGTATTTTTTACACGAAATAGAATCTTATAAACTCGTTTTTATCGATGGGGTTTATAGCTCGTTCTTATCAGAAACAACCCATGATGGGTCTGACATCTGTTTGCTTTCTACTGTCTTAAAAAGGCCTAAATACAAAATGGTCATTGACCATTATTTTAACACGATCGCTTCAAAATCGAATAGTATAACTGCTTTAAATACTGCATTTTCTAAAGAAGGGGCCTATGTACATATTCCTAAGAATACTGTATTGCAAAAACCTATTCAGATCATGCATTTTTCTACGGGTAAAGAGGCCGAAGTGATGTTACAACCTAGAAATTTGATTATAGTAGGAGAAAATTCGCATGTTCAAATAGTAGAGCGTCATCAAAGTCTTACTGAAAATGTAGTTTTAACAAATTCGGTTACTGAAATATTTGCAGGTAAGCGGGCTATTGTAGATTATTATAAAATTCAAAATGATCAAAAAACGGCTTCTCTTATAGACAATACTTACGTTAGACAACAACAACAAAGTATTGCGTCTGTAAATACTTTTTCCTTCGGAGGTAATTTTACACGTAATAATTTAGAGTTTTATCAAGAAGGAGAGCATATTACTTCGAACCTAAATGGAATCACTATAATTGGCGACAAGCAATTAGTTGATAATCATACCTTAGTTAATCATAAATTTCCAAATTGCGAAAGCCACGAATTATATAAAGGCATTTATGCCGATAGATCTACAGGCGTATTTAACGGTAAGGTAATCGTTGAAAAGGAAGCTCAAAAAACGAATGCTTTTCAGCAAAATAATAATATATTAATAGATGACGGAGCATCTGTTAATGCGAAACCACAACTTGAAATTTTTGCCGATGATGTAAAATGTTCACATGGCTGTACCATAGGCCAATTAGATGAAAATGCATTGTTTTATATGCGGTCACGTGGTATACCAAAAAAGGAAGCCAATGCACTTTTATTATACGCTTTTGCCAATGATGCATTACAAAAAATCAAGATCCCTGATCTGAAGACAAAAATTACAAAATTGATTGCCTCAAAGTTAGGGGTTACATTGGGTTTTGAGATTTAATTGATAGAGCTAATAATTCCTTTTAAAAATTTATTGAAATCAAAAATAGGCTCTTCGGTTAGACCCATTCTTACTATTACCAATTCCAAAGAGGGTATTATAAACACTCTTTGCCCTTGATATCCATTGGCAGAAAATAGGTCTTTTGGGGCATCGGGATAAACTCCTCCGGCGTTTAACCAAAAATGACCACCATACTGTCCATCTGAACCGGTGGTTGGCGTGGTAACGTAATCTACCCAAGACTCATCGAAGATATATTCGCCGTTCCAATTACCCCGTTTTAAATACAACAAACCGAATTTCGCCCAATCGCGAGGTGTAGCCCAACCATAAGAAGAACCTACATAATTACCCGAAAGATCTGTTTCGATTAACATGGAATGCATTCCTATTTTATCAATTAATTCTGTATACCAGAAATCTAAATAAGACTGATGTGATTCAAATTGATTACGCAATATACCTGACAATAAATTAGTGGTTCCTGAAGAGTAATTCCAGCTTTCATTTGGCTTGCCAACTAATGGTTTTTCCTCCTGAATTTTAGTCATGTCTTTGGTTAAGAACAACATCTTAGTAACATCAGAAATAGAATTATAATCCTCATCCCATTCCAGGCCGCTATTCATATGAAGCAAGTCGTTAATAGTGATCTTTGCTCTCTCGTCATGGCTCCATGAAGTCACTGGAGCCTTATCGTTAATATTTAATCTTCCTTGCTTTTGCAGTACGCCAAATATTGTTGCCGTTATACTTTTGGTCATTGACCATCCCAGTAGCTTTGAATTCTTATCAAAACTATCAGCATATTGCTCGCCTATGATCTGGTCTTTGTAAATAACCAATACACTTCTGGTTAAATATAATATATCAAAAGCATTATTTATGGCTTCTTCTAATTTAGTATAGTTAACATTATCAAATATGGAATCCTTTTGATCAAGATCACCATATGGAAAGGACAATTCATTCTCAATTCTATCTCTTCTAGGAATTAATTCGGATTTACCTCTGTCATTATTATCCAATAGTAAAACGCTCCCCAATCCTTCTCTGTAAATAGCTTTACGAGTTAGCAAGCCGTATACGGATGCGGTGGTTAATTTTTCCTTCTGATCAACTTTATCTAACGCCAAATTTACTGGTGAAAAATTATTATCGGTATTATCGGTAAATTCAAAATCCCTGCCTGCCAAAAAAACCGATGAATTCATATTTTTAGCCGAGTAACCGGCTACAATATTTAACCTAGGATAGTTTATATAACCAACATATATCAGAATTACAAAGAGGAGAGGTATACCATATTTTTTAGATTTTTTCACAATTTAATAAAGGTTAAAATTTATCGTAAACAAATATAAATTAATCTAATTGAATTGTTGTGAGTTTCGTAATTTTGTATTTAGAACGATTCTAAAAAAGGAACATGTTTGATATTGAAAAAATAAGGGCAGATTTTCCAATTCTTAAACGAAAAGTTAATGGCAAGCCATTAGTATATTTCGATAATGCGGCCACGTCTCAAAAACCCAACATTGTAATTGATGCGATTGTCGATTATTACAGTAATTATAATGCGAATATTCACAGAGGTGTTCATAGTTTAAGTCAGGAAGCCACCGATGCTTATGAAAACGCCCGTAAAAAAATTCAGCATCATTTCAATGCAAAATTCTCTCATGAAATAATTTTTTCTTCGGGTACCACGCATAGCATCAATTTAGTTGCCTCCGGATTTACTGCTTTATTAAAAAAAGGCGATGAAATTATTGTTTCGGCCTTGGAGCATCATTCCAATATTGTACCCTGGCAAATGCTTTGCCAACGAAGCGGTGCTATTTTGAAGGTAATTCCTATTAGTGAAGATGGTGAATTATTGATGGATGCCTATGAAGAATTACTTTCAGCAAAAACAAAGATTGTTTTTGTAAATCATATTTCAAATGCCCTTGGAACTATTAATCCGATTAAAAAGATAATTGACCTGGCCCATAAACATGGTGCTGCCGTGCTTATTGATGGAGCACAGGCCTGTGCTCATTTGAAGCCAGATGTCCAACAGTTGGACGCAGATTTTTATGTTGCTTCTGCACATAAAATGTGTGGACCAACAGGGGTTGGTATGCTTTATGGCAAAGAAGAATGGCTAAGCAAACTACCACCTTATCAAGGTGGAGGAGAGATGATAAAAGAGGTTACCTTCTATAAAACCACCTATGCGGACTTACCACATAAATTTGAAGCAGGCACACCGAATATTTCAGGAGGAATTGCCTTTGGAGTTGCCATTGATTATTTAGACAGTATTGGATTTGATAATATCTCAGCTTATGAAAATGAATTACTGAATTATGGCACTAAAAAATTATTGGCCATCGACGGACTGAGAATTTATGGCACTTCAAAGGAGAAAACTTCTGTTATTTCTTTCAATATTAAAGGCATCCATCCTTATGATATTGGCTCCATAATAGATAAATTTGGCATTGCCGTGCGCACAGGACATCATTGTGCACAACCCATTATGGATTTTTATAAAATACCTGGCACAGTTCGTGCTTCATTTGCTTTTTATAATACCAATGAAGAAATTGATAAATTAGTAGTGGCCGTAAAAAAGGCTAAAGATATGCTCTCTTAAAATAAAAATTATGAAAAAAATAATCCCATTAATCATAGTTACCATATTCCTTAATTCATGTAGTGAAAACAAGATTATTTATGTCGCCGATTCCTTTGATGACTGTGAGGGTGTTTCATCACAGCAATGTTTTAAAATAAGGGAATCTAAAGATGAAGAATGGAAGTTCTTGTATCAAGAAATTGAAGGTTTTGATTATGAGGAAGGCTTTACCTATAAAATTGAAGTGAATATAAAGAAAACAAAAGGACCCGCTGCCGATGGCTCTTTACTTCGTTACAAACTGGTAAGGATAATTTATCAGAAAAAAAGTAAAGTTGCACTTCAAACTAAAAGCTTACATGGAAATTGGAAAGTTTCTAAGATGATGGGAATCGATTCGCTCGCTAAATCTCCAACCCTAATTATTGATACCGAATCTAAAAAGATATCAGGTAATGCAGGGTGCAATAAGTATGGGGCTTCTTATACAATCGATGGTAACATTATAAATTTTGAAACTCCTTTTGCGACTAAAATGTACTGTACAAATATGAAAATAGAAGATGCCTTTTTTGATTGTTTAAGCAAAACCGTTTACTACAAATTAGACAATAAAAATCTTCAATTGTTTTCCAAAGAAGAAGAGCTTCTTTTAACATGTAAAATAGAAGATTAAACTTTAAAATAATTCTTCAGGTTTCTTCTCAAAACCTTTATCTACAGACAGCTTTTTACTTTGTGAAGCTATAACGGCCAATTCATCACATCGTTCGTTTTGTGCATGATCATTATGGCCCTTTATCCACTCGAAGTTTACATTATGTTTATGATATACTTTGAGAAACCTTTTCCATAGATCAACATTTTTTTTGGCTTTAAAACTCTTCTTTTCCCATCCAAAAACCCATTTTTTCTCTACAGCATCGACCACATATTTAGAATCTGAAAAAACGGTAACATCAAATTTATCTGATCTTAGCTTTTCTAAGGCCACAATAACAGCCATTAATTCCATCCGGTTGTTCGTTGTATTTTGAAATCCTTTAGAAAACTCTTTTGTATAAGGTTTACCAACCCATTCCATCACAATTCCATAGCCTCCTTTTCCTGGGTTACCACTGCATGCACCATCTGTATAAATGTGTACTTTATTACTCATTTTTTAATAAAACTGATTCTATAATCTGTGGAAAATATCTATATTCTAACTGATGTACTTTATCAGCAATACTATTAGGCGTATCATTCTCTGTAATTCTAACCTTTTTTTGGAAAATAATGCTGCCTTCGTCATAATTTTCATTCACATAATGAATAGAAATACCCGTTTCTCTTTCTTTATTGGCAATAACAGCATTATGAACATGCATACCATACATTCCCTTTCCACCATATTTCGGTAATAAGGCAGGATGGATATTAATGATTTTTTGGGGAAACGCCTTTATTATTTTTTCTGGAACTTTTAATAAAAATCCGGCTAAAACAATAAAATCGGCTTCATTTTTTAGAATATTCAGCACTTCATTTTCTTCAATAAATTGGTTTTTGTTAAAAGACAAAGATTTGATATTGTGCTTTTTAGCTCTTTCTAAAACTTTGGCATCCTTCTTGTTTGAAAGCACAAGTACAACAATCGCTACCGGATTTTTTTGAAAGTATCTAATTATATTTTCCGCATTAGTACCAGAACCAGAAGCAAATATTGCAATACGTTTCATAAAGTGAAGTAAAATTGTTGTGACAAAAAAAAGAATTATTATTAACAAATACAGAGGATTAAACTAAAAATTGAAGTTTTTTTTTTAAATTAGACCTCATATTTTTGAGGTAAATAGGTGATTTAAATTAAAGTTTTTTACTTTTGCCTCGATTTTAAATTTAAAAATTAGAAAATTATGTCAGACATTGCATCAAGAGTAAAGGCTATCATCGTTGACAAATTAGGCGTTGACGAAAATGAAGTAACAAACGAAGCTAACTTTACGAACGATTTAGGCGCAGATTCATTAGATACTGTGGAATTAATTATGGAATTTGAAAAGGAATTTGATATTCAAATACCAGACGATCAAGCAGAGAATATTGGAACTGTTGGTCAAGCAATAAGCTATATAGAAGAAGCTAAAAAGTAATCTTTCGATAACTTAGAAAACTACGAGCAACACAATAGTGTTTTGCTCGTAGTTTTTATAATCTTACTAACCAATACACTTTACATGGAATTAAAACGAGTAGTTGTTACCGGACTAGGGGCTTTAACACCAATTGGAAACACAATTGATGAGTACTGGAAAGGTTTGATAAATGGCGTAAGCGGTGCTGCACCTATTACCTATTTTGATACTACTAATTTCAAAACAAAATTTGCATGTGAGGTTAAAAATTTTGAACCCACCGATTTTTTAGATAGAAAAGAGGCGCGTAAAATGGATAAGTTTACGCAATATGCCATGGTGGCTTCTGAAGAAGCAATAAAAGATTCTGGTTTAGATCTGGATAAGGAAGATAAAGATAGAATTGGTGTTATTTGGGGAGCCGGAATTGGCGGATTAGAAACATTTCAGGACGAAGTTTTAAATTATGCCAGAGGTGATGGAACCCCGAGGTTTAATCCTTTTTTTATCCCCAAAATGATCGCGGATATCGCTCCTGGTCAGATCTCAATAAAATATGGCCTGAGAGGGCCAAATTTCACTACGGTCTCAGCCTGTGCCTCATCAGCCAATGCTATTATAGATGCCTTAAATTACATACGATTAGGCCAGGCAGATATTTTTGTGAGTGGAGGTTCTGAAGCGGCAGTAACAATTGCCGGAATGGGTGGTTTTAATTCCATGCATGCACTCTCTACTAGAAATGATGACCCGACAACAGCTTCCAGACCATTCGACAAAGACAGGGATGGATTTGTTTTAGGTGAAGGTGCAGGTGCATTAATATTAGAAGAATATGAGCATGCCAAAGCACGTGGTGCTAAGATCTATGCCGAGCTTATAGGCGGAGGATTATCTGCGGATGCTTATCACGTAACCGCCCCGCATCCAGAAGGCTTAGGAGCTATAAGTGTTATGAAAAATTGTTTAAATAATGCCGGTATATCACCTGAAGAGGTCGAGACTATCAATATGCATGGCACTTCTACACCATTAGGCGATATAGCCGAATCAAAAGCAATCAAGGAAGTTTTTGGAGAACATGCATACACCATTAATATCAATTCCACAAAATCAATGACCGGGCATTTGCTTGGTGCGGCAGGTGTAATTGAAGCTATCGCCTCTATATTAGCCATTAAACACGGAATTGTTCCTCCTACCATCAATCACTTTACAGATGATGAAGAAATTGATCAAAAATTAAATTTTACTTTCAATAAAGCACAAAAAAGAGATGTGAAAGTTGCCATGAGCAACACTTTCGGATTTGGCGGGCATAACGCCTGTGTTTTATTCAAAAAACTGTAGGAAGAATTACCTTTCATGAACTTTTTAAAAAATATCATTAAAACTCGCTCTAAAAAAGATGAGATTTTTTTGGCATCAATGAAAGATATTTTAGGGTTCAGGCCATCAACCCCGATGTATTACAAAAAGGCCTTTACTCATAGTTCTATAAAGAAGACCACGACCAAAGGTAAGCCTGTAAATTATGAGCGGTTGGAGTTTTTGGGTGATGCACTTTTGAGCTCTGTTATAGCATTATACCTATTTAAAAAGATCCCGAATGGCACAGAAGGCTATCTTACTCAAATGAGATCAAAAATCGTTAGCCGCGAACATCTTAATGAGATTGGCAGTGATTTAGGTTTAATAAAATTTGTAAAAAGCAATGTGCCAAAGAAAAATTTCGGCGAAGATATTCATGGAAATATTTTTGAAGCCCTAATTGGTGCAGTCTTTTTAGATAAAGGTTATAATACATGTAGTAAATTTATTGATAGAACAGTAATAGAACCTTATGTTGATATTGAAAGATTAGAAGGTAAAATAACTAGTTATAAAAGTGTGTTGATAGAATGGTGCCAGAAAATGAAGAAAAATATCCAGTACGAAATTTATGAGGATACCGGAAATGATACATTAAAACACTTTAGTGTAAAATTATTGATCAATAAAGAAATATTGTCAAAAGGACGCGCTACTTCTAAGAAAAAAGCAGAAGAAATTGCCTCAAAACGAGCTTATTACAAATTACAACATATTATTTCGGAGTAACATCTATCGTTGTAACACTAAAACGATTTCGTAATATTTTTATCTTACTATCAAAACAATACTTATTTTAGCCTAAATAATTATTTTATGTCTAAAGTGATTTCATTAGGGTATGAATATGAACACGACTATACTTTAATTGGCATTAATAGTACTTTAGAAGATCATAGACTTACATACCTGTTAAATAGAGTTTTAGATATAAATTTAAAAAGAGAGAATAAAGACTTAGATTTTAAGGTAAAAAATTGTGCTTTTACGTTGTATAATTATGAATGTAAAGAAACATTTACATCTTGGTCTTTAATTGCAAACAAGCATCTATTTATTTCGAATACTAAGGAAGAAATAAATTTATTTGAACAAGCATCTCAAATATCCTACCTTATCAATGAAAAGAAAGGAATAGATTATTTTTTAAAAATTCACGGTGGTATTGAATCTAGTGATTTAAAATTACTACTCGAAAAAATGAAAAATGTGAAAGGAATCGTAGCGACATATGCTATCGATCCCAATATTTTAAAATCAAAGGATTTTTTAATTTTTTAATTATGCGAAATCGTAAAAAAACCAAAATAGTAGCTACCCTAGGGCCAGCTTGTAATACCAAGGAAATTATTGAAGAAATGATGACCGTTGGTGTTAATGTCTTTAGAATTAATTTCTCTCATGCAGATCATGATAATGTTGCTGAAAAAATTAAAGAAATTAGAGAAATTAACATTCGCAAAGGATATAATGTAGCTGTTTTAGCCGATTTACAAGGCCCAAAATTACGTGTAGGGGTGATGAATGAAGGGGTAATTGTTAAAAAGGGAGATACTTTTACTTTTACTACCGTAAAATGTGAAGGAACTAACGAAAGGGCTTTTATGACCTACAAAAGATTCCCAAAAGATGTTAAGCCCGGTGAACAAATTTTAGTGGATGATGGTAAATTACTATTTAAAGTGCTTAAAACCGATGGCAAGACCGAAGTAACTACCGAGGTATTAAGAGGAGGTTATCTTAAATCTAAAAAAGGAGTGAATTTACCTAACACCAACATATCACTCCCTGCCTTGACCAAAAAAGACATAAAAGATGCCATTTTTGCCATTAAAATGGAAGTTGATTGGATAGCGCTTTCATTCGTTAGGAATATAGATGATCTGATTTTATTACAAGAACTGATCAAAAAACATTCTCCATATAAAATTCCTATAATTGCAAAAATTGAAAAACCAGAGGCTGTTGCTAAAATAAAACAAATAACAGCTTATTGTGATGGGTTAATGGTCGCAAGAGGTGATCTGGGCGTAGAAGTAGAAATGGAAAAAGTACCACTTATCCAGAAAAAATTGGTGCTACAGGCAAAACAGGCTCGAGTTCCAGTAATAATAGCCACACAAATGATGGAATCTATGATTACCAGTCAAGTGCCTACAAGAGCGGAGGTTAATGACGTTGCTAATTCTATTATGGATGGGGCTGATGCGGTAATGCTATCGGGTGAAACTTCAGTTGGTCAATATCCAGTTGAAGTGATCCATAAAATAAGAAATATCATTGAAAATGTGGAAGATTCCCCTCTCATTGTAAAACCTTCCTATTCAATGCAAAGCGTTAATGACCGGTTTATATCTAAAACAATATGTTTTCAAGCTGCTAAGATGGCTGATGATATAGGTGCTACGGTTATAACAACATTAACGAATAGTGGTTATACAGCTTTTCAAATCTCAGCATGGCGACCTAAAAGCCATATTCTGGCATTTTCAGACAGCCGAAGGATTTTGGCAATGCTAAACTTATTATGGGGTGTTAAAGCTCAATTTTATGATAGAATTGTAAGTACGGATGACACAGTTGACGATATTAATAAGATCGCAAAAGAAAAACAATATGCAGATGAAGGAGATTTTGTAATAAATCTAACCTCCATGCCCGTAAAGGCAAAAGGTATGGTCAACACCTTAAGGATAAGTCAAATAAATTAACGATCAATCAATTTTTTCTGAAGACATTTATAATAATTTTAAGCCATCTTTGATCAAGTTCGACAATTCTTTTGAATTGGTTAATTTATTTAAATAATTGAAAATGGCATCTCTTAAAGAGGATTTCTTTTTATGGATTAATTCATAGATTTCAAGAGGTAATAACCATTCTTTAGGATAATTTTTTAAAATAATATCAAATATTTCCTTAAGTCGTTCATTATTATAACTTTTACGAGTTCTAAAATCACGAACTTCTTGATATAAATCGTGAAGTTTTCTGTCTTTTTCAGAATATTTTATTTTGTGTGTTTTTTCCTTTGGAGGCTCGAAATGGAGTCCGAAATTCTCTGGATCAGCAACACCAGAATATGCAGAGACCACTTCCTTACCCACAGCCATATCGTAAATACCACAATCCGGATTAAAAAGCACTTTATCACGATACATAACCGTACAATTCTTAAAAGAAATCAAGATTATTTTTCCTTGTAAATTGCGTTTTCCGGTAATAATTTCGCCTGATAAAGAGATATTACCTTCAAAAGTCAAGTTAACTGTTTTTCCCTCATAAATACCGTATGCTTCGAGATCAGTCGGAGACATATCTTCAATAGCAATATTGATTCCTTTGAGCTTACCTATAGGTGATCCGAAACCATCGGGATGATTACTTTTGCTATGACCAATCAATTCCTTATTTCGATAAGCCAAGGCCGTCGATCCTTTAGTTTGAAAATATATAGGTTTATAATTATCGTCTTCAAAAACTTCACTGAAATTCCCCGAAACCTGAATTCCGGTACTGAGCTCAATAGAACCTAGATCATTTGAATTAATAAGTTTTTTAATTCCCGTCAACCCTCCTCTTCTTAAGGCCATCTTATTGGCAAACTCTTCTAAGATCAAACTTAAATGTGCAAAGTCTGGCGTTACAAATAATTGAGGTTGTGGCTTTGTAATATCAAAATCGGTATCGGCTGCAATAATTGAATAAGGTATTTTTTTTACTTTATTACTCATACACCATTGACTTTCGCCAATTGATGATAATAATCCGGCCCCATAGATTTTCGGATTATTCAAAGTTCCTATCAATCCATATTCAACAGTCCACCAATGTAGGTTCCTGATTTTCGCCATTTCACTAGGTTCTCCCATATCAGCAGCAATTTCAGCTACTTTTTTATCGGCTTTTTCTATTTCGCTTTTGGGTGTATATGGATCTTCTTTAATAATAGACAAATGCCTGATAGCCTCATATAGTTCATAATCTTTAGCGGAAGAAATGGCCTTACTGCCAATTTCTCCAAATCTTCTTAAATATTCTGCGTATTCTGGGTTAGCAATAATCGGTGCATGCCCGGCAGCTTCATGGATTATATCTGGGGCCGGCGTATACTCAATGTGGTCAATGGTTCTAATGTCTGCCGCAATAACCAAGGTATTATAGGCTTGAAATTCCATAAAAGCATTTGGAGGAATAAATCCATCAACAGAAACTGCCGCCCAACCAATATCTTTTAAGATTCTATTCATTCCTTGCATTCTTGGAATTTCATCTATAGAAATTCCGGTCTGTACCAGCCCATCTAAATATGATTCGTGGGCAACTTTCGATAAATAATTGATGCTTTTCCTCATTACATATCTCCAGACGGCTTGGTTTTGAGCGGTATATTCGTCATACGGTTGTGGAATTACTAAAGACCGCAGATGTTTAGGTAATCTTGCAATTATATTATTAGAATCAAATTTCATATCAATAAAATGGGGTTGTAATGGTAAAGTTACATAATTTCCAAGAGTATTAGAATCATCGTTCACATTTAAAATTATTGTATATTTAGTGCTTATTTTAGCTTTAAAACAAACATTATGAGAAGTCGCGGAGGTCTAAAAATAAAATTACTGATCGGTGCCGGTATCATTTTATTTTCACTATTCAAATATTACTCTAATCGAGGTACAAATCCTTATACTGGTAAAGAACAAAGTATTGGATTAACAACTGAAGAAGAAATTGCCATTGGTCTTCAAAGTGCTCCACAGATGGCTCAACAACATGGTGGATTATACCCAAACCAAGAAGCACAAGATCTCGTTGATAAAGTTGGTAACAGGTTGGTTAATACAAGTATCGCAAAAGAAACGCCCTATAGATATGATTTTCATCTATTGAGAGATCCTGAGGCCATCAATGCTTTCGCGCTACCAGGTGGCCAAATA
>Ga0224506_10002207_pt1 | contig 13402 bp, 12 predicted proteins | sample SF_Jan12_sed_USG_2_FD_169108 | JGI IMG/M metagenome (GOLD analysis project Ga0224506, IMG submission 169108) | Sediment microbial communities from San Francisco Bay, California, United States - SF_Jan12_sed_USGS_8_1 | ecosystem: Environmental > Aquatic > Marine > Sediment | place: USA... | reverse complement strand
CTCTTTCCATGCCTCAAGCAGACGCCCGGCCTGCTCCTCATTGCCTGCCAACAGGGCCTTACCCACATCCCCTTCGCGGCCTGCGGAGAGGGCAATGAGACCGCCACTCTGGCCGTGCAGCCAGCTCTTGCGCAACATCGGTATGCCACGTAGCTGGCCCTCTGTATAGGCGCGTGACACCAGGCGAGTGAGATTCTTGTAGCCTTCGTTGGTACGGCATAACAACACCAGGCGGTGTGTCTGCTGACTGTCCTCCTCATCGACCATGATCACATCGGCACCGAAGATGGGCTTCACCCCCGCACCGGTAGCGGCCTTATGGAATTTCACCAGGCCGAACATATTATTTTGATCAGTCACCGCCACCGCAGGCATGCCACTATCGGCCGCCGCCTTCACCAGAGGCTTCATGCGCACGATTCCGTCCACCATGGAGTATTCGGAATGTAATCGGAGATGTACGAAGGTTGCTTGCATGCGGGTAGTGTTCACTACCCGGCCGGTAGGTTCAAGTCTTGACAGAGGAGAATTTTACTTGCCCGGAGATGGAGGAAATATGCGCAATTAAATCCCCCTCATATCTGGACTGTTTCCAGTTTCACAGTAGCTGAGTGATTGAGAACATCGGGATATGTCACTGGGTTTCGCCCGTTTATACGGCCTTTTTACTCAAGCGATGTTCCAAAGGACAACCCTTTTCCACCAGCCAGGTTTCGGGTTTATGAATACCATAACCCTGACCGTAGTCCACCCCCAGCTCACGTAGTAATTCCACTGTCGTATCGTTTTCCACAAACTCTGCAATCACCTTCAGCCCCATAACATGACCAATACGGGTAATCGATTCCACCATGGCATAATCAATGGCATCGTTTGCCATATCACGGACAAAACTGCCATCGATCTTCAGATAATCCACCGGCAGGGTCTTAAGATAACCAAACGAACTCATACCACGGCCAAAGTCATCCAGAGCAAAGCGAATGCCCAATTCTTTCATGCTATGAATAAACTGTGTAGCAGTATTGAGGTTTGAAATGGCGGCGGTTTCAGTTATTTCAAAACAGATCCGATGCGGTTCAACGCTCGACTTCGCAAGCAAATTGCGCGCATAGTTAGAAAAATCCTCGTCCTTTAATGACTGACCAGAGATATTGATATTGTAGAGACAGTCACACGCTTCAATGGCACCGATCATTTCTATGGTTTTGCAAAAGACCCATCGATCTATCTGCGGCATTAACTCATAACGTTCCGCCGCGGGGATAAAAGCCATCGGTGGAATCGTTTCACCATTCTCACCATGCAACCTTAGTAATACCTCTCGATGTTTCTCATTGTCCGTGTTGGAAAGAGAAACCACATCCTGCACGGCAAGAAAGAAACGATCATCTTGCAAGGCATTGCGAATACGCTGCACCCATTGCATTTCGCCAAATCGCTGGGCCAATTCGCTATCATCCTCCTGATAGAGATGTATTCTGTTGCGGCCGTTATCCTTCGCCACATAGCAGGCCGTATCGGCGTTTCTCATTAACTCAATAGTACTGATACTTTGACTACAGATAGGAACCAAACCGATACTGATGCCAATATCGAAGGCATGCTCGTCCCAAACAAAACGAAAGTCCGACACCGCATTTTTTATCTTTAGCACTATCGTCTCTGCCACCTCCACAGGGCAATCAAACAACAACACACCAAACTCATCACCACCCAGACGGGCCAACAAGTCCGTATCACGCATACAGCTCTTCATTACCGTCGCAAGTTGCTTTAGCAGGTGATCACCCGCCAGGTGACCGCAGCTATCATTCACTATCTTGAATTGATCGAGATCCATATAACATAAGGCGTGTTGCTTATCATAAGCCTTGGATTGAATCAGGGCCTCATCCAATCTGCGTTCAAACTCACTGCGATTGGCCAGATCGGTTAGCGGATCATGGGTTGCCTGATATTCCAGTTGAAAACTCAATTTTCGTATGTGCCCTACATCTCTAAGTACCAGAACAAAACCGATATTATCACCGGCAAGATCATGTATCGGTGATATCGATATTTCAACGACATACTCACTGCCATGATGATTGACCAGTTTTAGAGGATCCTTGTGCAGCACCAAACCGTCGGGTTTGTGAAAAGTCCAAAACAACTCTTGTAAATCTTCGGGGTTTTCTTCACCTTTAACACTCATCAGTGAATTTAACTTCCGTCCATTAACATCAGACAACTGCATCCCTATCAACTCTTCGGCTGCAAGATTCAGAAATTCAACCCCACCGTCTATATCGGTAGTAATCACTGCATCGCCAATCGAATACAGGGTAATCTCTGCCTTCTCTTTTTCCTGATGATGGGCCTCGTCAGCCTTCCTTTTATCTTTCAGGAATACCAGCCGCAGATGCGTCAACCAAAACACCAATATCGCGAACACTGCGGACAACATCAATGCCATCACGATGTTTGACACGCCTATGTCTTCCCAGCGAATCGTTTTATTGAATTCCAAATTGAATTTTTTATCATCAAAAGATAAAGAAAAGTCACGGTAATAGGCTTGCAATAAACCGTTACTCCATGACCACAAATCTTCTTTGTTTGTATTAATGTCTTCGTGACCATTAAGAAACCGTAGTTGTGCAAACGAAAAATTATTTCGATTCTGTTCTGACAGAAGATCGTCAATACGAATCAATACCGCAATGATTTTAAAGGTATTCTCTGTCCGCACATTCAAATCCACTGGCAAAACTGATTTTGTATAGACAGCCTTAAACAACATCAAGCCCTGACCACCTTCCATCAGATCCACAGGGGCAGACATTGACGGTTCACCTGTCGCGATGGCTCTTTTAAATGCCGCAGAAAAGCGACTGTCTGACAAGCCATCCAAACCAATCAATTGTGCAGTCGTTACATCCAATGGCTGCATAAATACCAAGGGGAAATAGGTTGTTTGCTGTGGTGAATTTATCAGTGACTGCTTGGCGTCACCTGCGTATTGCTTTATAGAAAACGCGACATAACCCGATTCACGCATGTCAGATTCGAATTGAACTCTCTCAGCATTATCCACCTTGGTAAAATATTCTACGGCATAGAGATAGGGATAATCTTCCAGCATCTCTCGTGAGTATTGGCTTAATTGATCATTATCCACTTCACCCATGGTTTGAAAAAGAGCCGCCACACTATCCAATACCACCTTGCTATTTTTGAAATTATCATTTACATGTTGATAAAGATCATGCGCCTGTTGATCAAGTATATTTTTTGTCTTATTAATTTCAGCATTAACAACAAAAAAAACCAGCCCTACGGAAAGCGTCAGAGAAATTGCTGCAGCGGTAATATAGGCAGTACGATTTTGCATTATATGAGTTACTTTATTTATTTTCTTTATAGGGTCTGGATTTTATTTTTATACTCAATGGTATCTCCAGCTTGGCCATATTACTTAACGCATCATTACGCCATAGATTCCAACGCTGATTCGGAATAATAGGAATCGTGCTTATTGGTACGCCTTTTAAAACACTACTTGCAGCCTTTGCTGCCCACTCACCTTGTTCCGCAGGGTCCTTGGTCACACCAATCATCGCAAACGGCATCATCCACTCATAAACAGTAAAGGTCGGGCGCTGGCCCGATTCTGTCACCACAGCTCGAGCCTGTTTCTCATTCCAGTCGACGATGCCTGCGTTATTATTGACGATAATAAAGTCGTAGGACTGTGACCGATGGTACATAGTAGTCCAGTCAGTGAACGTTGCTGCCAATTCTTTGTTCAGCTTTATTCCCTTTCTGGCAAATACCTTCTTATAGCGCTGATAATCCTTACGTTCAGTCATCACATCGGCAGATAAAAACACGCCGTTACGTGCATTGGGTACCGTTTTACGAACAAAATTCAGTAAGGACTTGATAGGCATCACCTCTACCATGCCGGTGGTATTGGAGTAAGGATACCCGTACTCCTCTACACTCCAGTTGATGCCACAAAAGATCACTGGAATATCACTATCTCGATAATAGGGTTTGATGACAAATTTTGAAGCATTATCATCCGCCGCGATAATGACATCAGGTTTCCACTCTTCTACCAGCTGTTTAACCTTGTGCGCTCGTTTTTCAATCTTCTCTGGGTGGGGTTCACGCTTACTATCCAAATAGACACTGCGTACGACACAGCGCTCCTTCAGATGTTGATATACAGCAGCTTCAATACCATCAGACCAGGCATAACCTATATGATAGGAGGAGATAAAAAGGCATCTGTGCTTATCTTCGGCCCATGCAGATGGCAACTGTAGAGTCATTGCTAAAAGCAAAATGGCAGGTGCGATTTTTCGCATGCACGGGATTCCTGATTTATTATTAATATCCGTCTCGTTAGATTGAAATAGCTCGACTCCCTCTAGCCGAATCGATCAAATCTTATCTGTTTAGGATCTAATTATTAATAACGACAATTTTTATGCTGGAATTGAATGCTTCTTAATAAAACATCGACCAGATGAGTGAACAGTCACAATACTATCGTTTTCATCGTTTAGTGAACACCTTGAATATCGCCAAAATTGTTAAATATGCCTGTAACATTTGTTCATATGCTCAATAAACGTCTATAAACTTTGTCTAACTACGTATTCAACTATATAATTGAATGTCAATTTTACTCACAGGTAAATGCATGAGCCCTTCTGACTACCACTTTGGTATCCGTCCCAACCTGAACCAGTTTGTTCACCAGCTACTACAGGTTTTCTTTGTCGGTCTTACCCTGGGCATGACCCGCACCGTTATCCCGGCCCTGGCTGAGGCAGAGTTCAGTGTGCCCAAGGGCTCCTTCCTGATGCTCATGTCCTTCGTGGTCGCCTTCGGTTTTGTAAAGGGTTCACTCAATTTCGTTGCCGGTCGACTGTCCGAACGTATCGGCCGCAAGCAGGTATTGATCTGGGGCTGGGTAGCGGCCCTGCCGATCCCGGCGATGATCCTCTACGCCCCTAGCTGGAACTGGATCGTTGCGGCCACGGTACTGCTGGGCGTCAATCAGGGGCTGGCCTGGTCCATGACCCAAACCGCCAAGCTGGATATCACCCGGGCAGATCAGCGTGGGCTGACCATTGGCTTCAACGAGTTTGCCGGCTACTTCGGTGTCGCTGTGGCGGGTGTGGTAACCGGCTACCTGTCCATAAGTTTCGGTGCCCGTGAAGGTTTGATGCTATTTGGTACAGCGGTGATCATCCTCGCCATATTTAACAGCATCACCTCTGTCGTCGATACCCTGCCCTGGGCCAAGGCCGAAGCGGCCCTGCATGCCAGCGGCCTGGGTGCGGCTCACAAACCGCGCTATCCTAAGAATATCTCTGACCATCCAACTACCAAAGAGGTCTTCACCCTCATGTCCTGGCGTGACAAGCGTATGTTTGCCTTCAGTCAGGCGGGTTTGGTGGAGAAGTTTGTCGATGCACTGATCTGGGTCTTCTATCCCGTTTATCTTTATAATCAGGGATTGAGCCTGGCCAGTCTGGGTTGGGTGGTGGGCATCTATGGCTTCGTCTGGGGCGGCTCGCAGTTCTTCACCGGCCCCCTGTCCGACAAAATCGGCCGCATCAAACCCATCGTCTGGGGCATGTGGATCTGTGGTGCCGGTGTTGCCATGACCCTAATGGCACAAGGTATCCTGTGGTGGAGCATCAGTGCGGCGGTTACCGGATTCGGTATGGCCCTGCTCTACCCCAACATCAGTGCCGCCGTGGGTGATATCGCCCATCCAAACTGGCGCGGATCGGCCATCGGCATCTATCGCTTCTGGCGTGATCTGGGTTATGGTATCGGCGCCCTGGCTTTGGGTCTGGTCGGCCATTTCACTAATAGTATCGAAATGGGCTTTTGGTTTACGGCCATCGCCATGTTTGTTTCCGGCAGTATCGTCATGATTTGGGGTGAAGAGACTCATCCCCGTATTAACCCAGCGCAGGAATAATCAATGAGCGTATTCGAAGAATATCTGCAAAAACTCGAACAGAGTCTGCCGCATATCAGCGCCGATGAATTAAAGCAGTGGCAGGAAGATCAGCTGGATTTTGTCTTGGTCGATGTACGCCAGGCAGAAGAGTTTGCCAAGGGTTACATCCCCGGTGCCACGAATATTCCGCGGCCCAATTTGGAAGCCAGTATCGAAACGCTACTGGCCAACCCCAAACAGGTGATCATCGTCCACTGTGGTAACCGTGGTCGATCACAGCTGGTATGTCATAGTCTGCGTGATATGGGACTGGATTGTAGCGTCTTACTGGGTGGTTATCAGGCCTGGGTAGAGCTGGAAACAGACGCCGCAGCGTAAACCTCTACGATTCGTGTTCATGCGCTGCCTTACGTTGCAGGATCGAATGAAAGATATCGCGCCAGCTGACAATGCCCACCGGTTTACGCTCACTATCGACGATAGGGATGCAGGAGATAGATTCCGCATCGAACAAAGCAATGGCATCCATCACTGTGGCATCCTCCGTCAGTACGATGGGAGGGTGTGACATGATCTTATTTACCTTCACGTCCAGAGTTTCCGTATCCACATCCCGTTCGGCCTTAGTGCCTAAAAAGGGACTGGAGGCCTTAAAGAAATCTCTGTCCGACAACACCCCACAAATCTTTCCCCGTTCGACCACGATCAAATGATGAAAGTGTGCATGCTCAAATAGTGTACTCACAGATAGCAGTGTTTCATTTGTGGTGATTACCACGATGTCACGGGTCATAATTGTACTTATCTTCATAAAGTGCCTTTGCTGCTCACAAGAGACGGATAACACAGAATGACAGCTTTTTTCCACTTGGCAAGCCTTGCCACCGCCCTATTTTTATATTGATAAAATCAACAGACATCTTCATTAATAATATAAGTGCAGTGAAAAGCCTAATAGTATTAAGCCACTAATACTTAGCACAGCAATGACTGAATATAAGATATACCGGCTTCTACGTGACGAGGACAGTGCATCATAACGAAAACGTTCCGTAACAATCTGCTTTAACGGCACACCTAGTTGCAACAACGAGTATTCGGCAGTATCCATCATACCTGCAGGTCCGCAAACAAAATAACACCATCTATCCGGTTTCTCAGGCATCTGTTCGACAATAATCTGATGTGACAGCCGGCCCTTAAGACAGTCGCTATTTTCTCCACCCCGTGATGCCATATGTATGCTACGAATATTTAGCCGACTGGATAAATCGTCAATTTCGTTTCGATATGCCAAATCTGACGGGGTATTGTTACACGTGATCAACACCACGGGATATTCATATCCCTCATCTGCCAGCTGCCTAAGTATACTGATAATCGGTGCAATACCTGCGCCACCAGCAATCAGCATCATGCCCGAGGCCAATCGATTATTTACGCTGAAACTGCCATGCGGACCATCAATGTATACCTTCGAGCCTATCTTCAATTCATCAAGTCGCGAACTGAAGTCACCAAACTCCTTGATGGTAAATTCCAGACTGCTACGATTGCCCGGGTGAGAGCTAATGGAAAAAGGATGCTCCTGCATACTCAAAAATGGACCGCTGAACTTTAACCATACAAACTGCCCTGCCATATAATCGAGTACCTCTCCACGTGCCGGTGTTAACACCAGCCGCCAACTCTTATTGGCCACCGCGGAAATGGATTCGATCAGATAGGGTCGAGATCGTTGTTGCAGGGGAACCGTAAGGTAAACATGTATCAGTGCCAGGATGGCAAGCAATGCCAGGCCTAGCCAGATAATGTCCACTGAAGTGAATTCTGTGTACCGCCCCGCCCCCACAGCATGAATCAGTGCCAGAACAGTTGTGCTGATAGAGAGAAATAGATGAGAACGCCGCCAGAGTTCATAATTTGACTGCAAGGCTTCACGCATCAAGGCCATAAACACAATCAGCGCAAGACCTATCCATGCCAGCATACCCGTAACAGCATCTATCATGTCCAATCTTGTGGTATGTGCCAGGTAGGTATCCCATGGCAGCACACGATTACTGGGCAGTGAATAGAGCATAGGATGTAAAAATAGAAAAATGATAATCACACGCCCCAATAACTGATGGCTGCGCATAATGATATCGATACCAATCGGTGCAGAGATACTCTTAAAACGACCGGAGAGAACAAACTCCAACATGATCATTACCATGCCGATCATCGCCAGGCCCGATGCCAGTTCGTCGCGAAATGGACGTGCAGGCAAATGGCTAGACCAGGCAATAATCAGCGGGCTATTGATCAGCAGCACATAAAGTATCAGCAGGCCAAACAGAACAATGTATCGGTTCACGGTATTGGAGTATCCTCTACTCAAACTACATACAGTGATAGCACGTTTCGGATATTTGCGAAATCATCAAGATATAAGCGATCATGGATTTTTGATCACCGATCACATTGCCATATAGAGCTGAATCACCGTATTGGCATCCGTATCTCTATAGAACTCCAGCTTTATCTGCTCACCGAAGCGATACTCCAGCCCAACAGTCTCGGTGCCTTGCATGCCACTACCCGTACCATCATCGTAATCCATCATACTGGCGTAGAGGCTCAACTGCTTACTGATGGCCCCCTTTACCCCAATACCCAGGGCAATTTCGTCCTTTGCCGCCGGGTTAAAATAGGTGTTGGCAGGGATCGTACCCAGACTAGCGTATATACCCAAAGGCATGCTTCTCTCCCGGCTCTGCAGCTGAAGATCCAGGATGGTGCCCCAGGTATCTTCGCTCACATGCCCGGAGCACGTATGGTTTGAGACGCGATGGAATAATGTCTGCGCACCATAGCCAAGTTCCCAAGCACTGAATCTGGAGAAGCCACCCACACGCACATAATGGGCACATTGACTAATAAGCTGAGTGTGATCATCAACCCACCAACCAGATTGCCAATTGGCATAGGTAACAAAGTAGGATTCTCCTACCGCAGTCAGAGCCAATCCTGTGGCCCTGGAGTTGGCGATACCCAGCTGCTGTGATGCACTGTAGCCAGTCTTGGCCGCTATCGTGTTGTTTGTCGAACGCACACCGGTATTCATGAGCTCCATAGCATAAGAAGGACCTTGATCGATGGTTGAAAATGGTATAATTGAGAAACGGGTATCTCCCCATTGACCGGCATGAAACTGAAACTTGGAAGAGAGCAAACCATCCACCTGACCACCAGTATCCGACGCTGCACCAAATACCCCCAGTTCTAACAGGTAACTAACATCATCGGCCAGCTCACCACCCAGAAATAGAGAGGCCTTAGTCGGCCAGTCAAACGAATCGTAGCTCTCACCCTGACGACGTAGGTAGCCTACCTTGCCAACAAACGACGGCGTAAAACTGGTGGTGAAGTACTCCTTCTTATCATCGCTATGTATTTTGTATCCACTGGCGGCAAACTCTCTGCCTGCTTTGTTAAGTGCCGGATAACTGGCGTAGTGGCAACTGGCACAGGACATGCCTGTTTGGCGTGAAAAACCAGGCAGGGCACTGGCCTGTTCTGACAATATAAATACACTGAACAGAACTAAAATCGCATATTGGCTTAACTGCACGAATTTCATACTCATCCCTTGCATCACTCTTATTGGCAGCTTATATCTCTATCACTCGAGAAAGCACACGTCAGACTTTGTCTATCTGCCGTTGTAATCTATAGTAACCTGAATAAAAGACTCTTTCATTACGACACGTTTGCATAAAGAATAGACGACTTGCTGATGATTGATGCATGGTGTTTAACGAATGTAGAACAACAATAACCTAGAAAAAGAGTCGGACAGAACGATTTAGCCTATTTACCAAGTGATACTTCAGCCCATCGATAGATCGTATAACTTAAGCACAGACTTCCAATTTCTAGTGGTCGCCACTTGTCCTAATTTACTTTCTATAAAGTTATTTGACAACTTGCTTTTACCATAACCGTTGGGGCAATAAAGATAGACCTCTTTGTCATTAATGACCAAGAGTTCAGGGGAATGCACATGCATTATTAGCGCGTCCACCTTAGCTTTGTCAGGGCTTGAAGAGAGAAAAGCGACCAAAACCTTGGTCCCATCCTTTTCCAAATCAATATCCGCAAAAGGACATGCCTCAATGATGTTCTTAAACTCCTTATGTGTACGAATCACTACAGGAACAGCAAAACCATATTCGATCGCTATGGCCTTTTCTATCCTTGACGTTAACTCTGACATAGCCATCACATCAGAATTGAATATCACATTACCACTTTGGATATAGGTGACGACATTTTCGAATCCCTGTACCTCATACAATAATTTAAGCTCGGCCATCTTGATCATCTTCTGACCACTGACATTGATACCTCGGAGCATTGATATATATTTCATCAAGCAATATTCCCTAACATGCTATACATTCAGAGGATCACCGGGACGCCCATCACTCAATTTGACACATTACCATAATCTTCTATTCTGACAAGGTAAGTTGGATTGGTTTTCAGGGAGGAAAACACCATGACCACCGCCAGGGAAAGACTCATTTCTCTCAAAGACACCACCTACTATCACTGCATCTCTCGTTGCGTACGACGCGCCTTTCTATGTGGTGAAGACCACTTCAGCGGACAGAGTTATGAACATCGTAAGGATTGGGTGTTAGAAAGGCTTAGGGAGCTGGATAAAATCTTTGCCATCGACATCTGTGCCTATGCGGTTATGTCCAACCACTATCATCTGGTCTTGCGTGTGGATATAGATAAGGCCAAGGGTTGGGATAAAGTGACGCTGATATGCCAGTGGAAGATGCTGTTTAAACTACCTGTGCTTGTTGAGCGTTATCAACGAGGAGAATGCACCACGCAGGCCGAACAGGTTGCCGTGAACAAGATACTAAAGAAGTGGCGTAAACGCCTGATGGACATATCCTGGTACATGCGCTGTTTGAATGAACACCTGGCGCGACGAGCCAATGAGGAAGACTGTTGCACCGGACGATTTTGGGAAGGTCGTTTCAAATCACAGGCTCTGCTGGATGAAGCCGCAGTTTTAACCTGTATGAGCTATGTAGACCTCAATCCCATACGTGCGAAGATGGCCAGCACACCAGAAAATAGTGACTATACCTCTATCCAACAACGTATCTGTCAATGGAATAAAACCCAGCTAGCCAAAGATATCCTAACAACCCCACCGCCCGAACTGATGCCACTTGTACAACAACATCGTGATCCACATCAGCACAGCATCGGTTTCACCCTAACGGATTATATTGAACTGGTAGATTGGGTTGGCCGACAAATCAGAGAAAACAAACGCGGATATATAGAATCAGGTGAGCCACCCGTACTGCAACGCTTGGGTATAGACTCATATGAGTTTGTCGAACACATGAAGGGCAAGCATAAAGAACACTATCCCAAGCTGATGGGAAGAGTCGATAAAATTCAAAAGGCCTATAAGTCTCTTGAACAGAGCTTTATCAAAGGGCTGTATCAATCCCGTTTGCTTTATTCAGGCTAATCATTCCTTCTACACACATTAATCCATGATGACGTTATCGTCAGGATAGCTTACGGATAGTGATTTGAAATCTTACGTATCCAGCCAGAAACATCCAAACTTCAGCGTATTCAACAGATATTTCCTCCCCTTAACAGCTAATAGTTCGACGACAACACAATAATGTAGTCTTTATTTCATGCCAGAATATTTTACGAGTGATTACGAGTGATGGCTGTCCTGGATTTCTGCCTGTGTCCGAACGAGCGCATTGTTAGGGGCTTGGGCTTTTAGTAAGTAAATAAAACACCCAGGCAGCGAATATTGAACTCGACGCTGCTATAACCCACGACAATATACTTGGCCACGCTCTCTTGAAAAATGACGGTTTTTTCTGAGACAAATAAATTTTTGTGTTTGGAATAAATTTACCATGAATAAATAAAAGAAGATTCAAAAGAATAAATACTGTTGCAGCAAAAATTGCTCGATCTTTCCATTCAGATATTCCGGGAATGGCAACGAGCATGGCAAAAAATATGACCCCATTTAGATTTAGGCCGTATTTTCGATATGTCGTTACGAGTATGTTTTGTCTAGGCCGAATTACTTGTGCAATTGATTCTGCTTTGCCAATCACCCATGCTTCATTTATTCCAGATACTCTTACCTCGCTAATACCATGCTCTACAAGCTCTAGCACTATAACCTTATTTATTCCCTGCGCCTCGGTTTCTTGGATTGTAATTTTTAAATAGTTTATTTCACCGAGACTTTCTATTTCCCGAATAAAGTCACTTGCATATTTGGTGGCCTGGCTACCTCGAATATTGTAAGTAATGATGGCACGGCCAACAGTATAATCTTGCTCAACAAATGCAACAATTCTTTTCACATCATCGGAGAATAATCTTACTGAACCAATTTGAATGTTTTTATTAAAAATCTGCTCAGGGATATTTTGTGATTTTGCGCTATCTTGACTGGCTGCTGATATATCGTGCGGGTATGCGTCGAAGGTTCCAGCTGTTCCCACTGTCGAACTCCAGTTACCACGAAGGTTCCCTTCAGGTGTTAGAACAGCTTCTACTGTTACATCACCTAGTCCTTCAGCAATACTAGATTCAAGTGGCTTGCAATTTAATTTTAACTTGCCATCGAATGTGCCCGTAAACTCGTATAGAGCTAAGCCATATAAATTATCAAGAAAACGTGCTATGCCATTTACTGTCTCGCCATCTTGAGTTATCTCAAGGAACAAATTTCCCGTATTGGTTCCGTAGAGCCTTCCTGCCCATTTAGTTGCGAGAGATGACATTTAACACTTTCTCCTTATTGCCCCTAACGATTAGTTAAAGGGCGCATACGAAGCGCTAGCGTAGTATGCGTCTATTTTTGAACGCATTGTTATGCAAATACAGCCAAAATGTATGGGTGCATTATATAAATATTTAGTGCTATGAAGCCTACAAAAAACAAAGTAATAGTGTTTTTTAAAGATATTGCCTTTTGCTTTGCAACTGGATCATTAAGGCTTTCATATTGTTTCTTATATATAAAAATATAAATATTTATTAGACCTAAAGGGAAAAACATATCTTTGATGCCACCGCGCTTGCCTAGCGACTCCCATAGCTCTGTTTCATTTTCTTTTATATATGACTCAAAAGCACTAAGCCTACTAAAGTAGGTCAAAACCACACCAAGCATGAATAACATGATTATTATCATTATTGTGGCAATCATATGTTCTCCTATTATGCATAACGTTAAAGTTCAGCCGCGCTGATTTTTGGCGTCGGCTGGGACGCCTTGTTAGAGAGCATCTGCAAGCTGCCACCCTTCGTGAGTTAATTCATAGATTTCACCTTTATGGCCGACAGGCTGTACATAGCCAC
>Ga0224506_10002206_pt1 | contig 13402 bp, 11 predicted proteins | sample SF_Jan12_sed_USG_2_FD_169108 | JGI IMG/M metagenome (GOLD analysis project Ga0224506, IMG submission 169108) | Sediment microbial communities from San Francisco Bay, California, United States - SF_Jan12_sed_USGS_8_1 | ecosystem: Environmental > Aquatic > Marine > Sediment | place: USA... | reverse complement strand
TGCGAGGATATAAACATTGATCAGATTTCCAGACAATTTTGGAGTCTTGATCTGGGACACATTCAAGATCGCAAGCCCTACACCACTGGCATAAAGAACGATCGAGAATACTCCCTGGCTCAAAACACTTTCCAGCAAAAATATAAAGACCAGAATGATATTGTTGTTATCGAGAGCCAGCCCTGTGTATTTCTTCCCATCGGCAAGACCGAAGGTGCTGAAATAACTCAATCGTATCGCACTCGCAGCGAGCATTAAAAAAGCGCCGATAAGAAATACTGGCTCAAATTTTCCATAGCTCAGCAAAAGAACGGCTGGTGCAACGCCATAACTGACAATGTCTATTAATACGTCCAGCTGACCACCAAACGCGCTGTCATTGCCGGTACGACCTTTCATGCTTCGGGCTATCAGTCCATCCGCCCAGTCGAAGGCGACAGCCCAGATCATGCCAATCATAGCGGCATAATAAACCCCGAGAATGCTGAAATAGATAGATAAAACTGTACAGGCTAAGCCTGCAAGTGAACATAAGTTGGGGAGATCCTTTACATAGGAAAGAATGGTCGGTTGTAGCTCCCGAAATTCGGCGTTACCTGTAGTCATAGTGATCCTTGAAGTGATACTTAATAAACTTAAGAGATATTAAGTAGATAGAAAAATTTGCCGGCATAGCGCTTGAATCAGCGGGCAACAACAGCGCAGCGTAAAGGAAATACAGTTACGGGTTCAGATGAACAATGCTACGGTGCGAGAAACGCGAAGCCAGGATTTAGGTGGCGACGATAAAAATCGTGCGATTGATGCTACGTAGAGTGAAGAAACGTAGAAGGAATAACAAGATGGTGGATTATACCACAAACAGGATTATTAATCGCGGTGTAAAAAGATTAAATATAGGATGAGGTCATACCAGAGTCACCAAACAGCCCATCAACTATCTTCCAGTGCATCGGCTTCCAGGTTAAACGCCGCCTTGATTAATCTTTTGGTATAGGGATGTTGCGGCTTTTCGAAAATTTCCTCGGAGCGCCCCTGCTCCAGCGTTTTGCCATCCTGCATGACAATCAGGTTATCACTCAGTGCTCGAACCACCTTAAGATCGTGACTGATAAAGATATAGGCGAGGTTGTGCTTTTGTTGCAGGTCTCGCAGCAGGTCGATGATCTGGGCCTGTACCGAGCGATCGAGCGCAGAGGTGGGCTCATCGAAGATAACCAGGTGAGGTTGCATGATTATCGCCCTGGCTATGGCGATGCGCTGGCGCTGACCGCCGGAGAATTCATGAGGATAGCGATCCCGGCTGTCGGGATCGATCCCGACTTCAGCGAGGATATCGATAACCCGTTGCTCGCGTTCCTGCTCGTTACCGATGTTGTGAGCTACCAGCCCTTCCTCGACAATCTCCCTGATGGAAAGCCTCGGGCTGAGGGAACCGTAGGGATCCTGAAAAACCACCTGCATTCGTCGTCGCAGCTGTTTCAGGCTGGCCGCATTGTGGCTCGAAATATCGATGCCATCGAAAAGTACGACACCTTCACTTTGGGTCAGGTGCAACAGTGCCAGTGCCAGGGTCGTCTTGCCGGAGCCACTTTCGCCAACTACTCCGAGTGTGTGCCCGGCCTGTAGTCTCAGGCTTATACCATCTACCGCCTTGATGTGATCCACGGTACGCCGCATCAGCCCCCTTTTCACCGGGAACCAGACCCTGAGATTTTCACAACTAATCACCTCGGGAGCGTCTGCTGCTCCTGGCACCGGCTTTCCTTTGGGTTCAGCCTCCAGCAGCAGGCGGGTGTAGGAATGCTGAGGGGCAGCCAATAGCTCCCGGGTCGCTCCCTGCTCCACGATCTCGCCCCCCTGCATGACGGCCACATGATCCGAGACCTTTTCGACGATACCAAGATCGTGGGTAATCAGCAGGACCGCCATTCCCATTTCCTGCTGCAGGGTCTTTAACAGGCCGAGAATCTGAGCCTGAATGGTGACGTCGAGTGATGTCGTGGGCTCGTCGGCAATTAGAATATCGGGGTCATTGGCCAGAGCCATAGCGATCATAACCCGCTGTCGCTGCCCCCCGGAAAGTTGATGAGGGTAGGAAGCCAGGCGCTTCTCTGGATCGCGTATACGCACCTTGCGCAGTAACTCCAGGCTTCGCTCACGCGCCTGCGAGCGGGTTAATCCCTTATGTACAATCAGCACTTCACCGATTTGTTTTTCTACCGTATGCAGTGGATTGAGCGATGTCATCGGTTCCTGAAAAATCATACCGATACGATCACCACGCACTTTGGTCAGCAGCGAGCGGTTTGCCCCGATCAGTTCTGAGTCACCGAAGCGAATACTGCCACCCGGATGGTACGCCCTGGGATAGGGTAGCAGTTGCATCACCGACAGCGCGATTACCGTCTTGCCTGAGCCGCTCTCACCAACCAGTGCCAGGGTCTCTCCCCGCCGCAGTTCGAGTGAAACGCCTTTAACCGCCTCGACCTCGTCACCGTTGGAATGGAAATAAGTAGAGAGACTGTCGATTACCAGCAAGGTCTCGTTCTGCTTTTTTTGCTCGAGGTCCATCCGCTAGCCCACGCTCTTTCGTGGATCGAATGCATCACGCACTGCTTCACCGATAAAAATCAACAGGCTCAGCATCACCGCAATGGTGAAGAACCCCGCCAGCCCCAGCCACGGCGCCTGAAGGTTCGCCTTACCCTGCGCCAGCACCTCGCCGAGAGACGCCGAACCCGGAGGCAGACCGACGCCGAGAAAATCAAGCGAAGTGAGGACTGTCACCGACCCCGCCAAAGTAAAAGGCAGGAAGGTCAGCGTCGCCACCAGGGCATTGGGCAGGACATGACGGAAAATAATGACAGGGTTACTCACACCCAGCGAACGCGCCGCACGCACATACTCAAAATTGCGCGCCCGTAAAAACTCTGCCCGTACCACACCGACAAACCCCATCCAGGAAAACAATAGCATCAACCCAAGCAGCCACCAGAAGTTGGGTTCGACAATGCTGGCCAGAATAATTAATAAATAAAGCGTCGGCATGCCGGACCATACCTCGATAAAGCGCTGGAACAGAAGATCGACCATGCCGCCGAAATAACCCTGCACCGCGCCGGCCGCTACACCCAGCACCGCCGAGATGATAGTCAGGGTGAAGCCGAAGAGGATGGAAATACGAAAACCGTAAATCAGACGCGCTGCCAGATCGCGTGCCTGATCGTCGGTGCCCAACCAGTGAGTCGAGTCAGGCGGAGAAGGCGCCGGTACCGGAAGATCCCAGGCAACCGACTGATGGTCATAGCGAATCAGCGGCCACAGCATCCAGCCTGCACTGTTGATCTTTTCCACAACATAGGGGTCCCGATAGTCGGTCTCGGTCTCGAGCTCGCCACCGAACAGGGTCTCCGGGTAGGCCTTGAGTATTGGACTGTAGAAGCTGTCCTGATAACTCACCAGAAAAGGTTTGTCATTGGCGACAAACTCGGCGAACAGGGTAAAAGTAAACAGCGCGAGGAATATCCATAGTGACCACCAGCCACGCCGGTTAGAACGGAAAACAGCCAGCCTCCGGCGGGTCATAGGACTCATTGCTCGCGCCCTCTTTATCAGCTTCGCTTCACTCATGCCATCACCTCTGCCGGGCCTCGAAGTCGATGCGCGGATCGATCACGGTGTAGGTGATATCACCCACCAGATTCATCACCAGTCCGAGCAGAGAGAAAAAGAATAGCGTGCCGAACATCACCGGATAGTCACGATTGAACGCGGCCTCGAAACCGAGCAGCCCGAGGCCATCGAGGGAAAAGATGATTTCGATCAGCAATGAACCGGTAAACAGTATACTGATGAAGGCAGCAGGGAAGCCCGCGATGACGATGAGCATGGCATTACGGAAGACGTGTCCGTACATCACCTGGCGTTCATCCAGCCCCTTGGCCCGGGCCGTCAGCACATATTGCTGGTTGATCTGATCAAGAAAGGAGTTTTTGGTCAACATCGTGAGCGTAGCAAAACCACCGATGGTCATGGCGGTGATCGGCAGTGCCAGATGCCAGAAATAATCAACAATTCGCTCCGGCCAGCTCAGGCTATCCCAGTTTTCAGAGGTTAATCCGGCCAGCGGAAACCAGTCGAGATAGCTGCCCCCGGCAAATACCACCAGCAGAAATATAGCGAAAAGAAAACTCGGGATAGCTGTACCGACAACAATCAACACACTGGTCCATACATCGAAGCGGCTACCGTCTCTAACCGCCTTGGAGATACCGAGCGGGATACTGATAAGATAAACCAGCAAGGTAGTCCAGATACCAAGTGAGATGGAGACCGGCATCTTGTCGATCACCAGGTCCACCACCTTACGGTCCCGAAAAAAGCTGTCTCCGAAATCAAACACGACGTATTTCTTCATCATATCGAAGAAGCGTATATGGATCGGCTTATCAAAACCAAAGCGGACTTCCAGCTCCTTGATAAATTCGGGGTCCAGCCCCTGGGCACCCCGATATTTGCTTTCAGCGCTGGCAGTGGCACCGACAGACTGCTTGCCTCCGCTTTGCAGGGTCTCACCGCCACCGCGGGTAATACGGTCGGTAATAGCGCTGCCCTCACCAGTCAACTGGGCAATAGCCTGTTCTACCGGCCCTCCCGGAGCTACCTGAATAATAACGAAGTTGATCACCATGATCGCAAGCAGGGTCGGAATGATGAGCAATAAACGTCGAACAATATAGGCGCCCATGTCAGCTCCTCGCTTTCAGGTAACGTGCCATTGACCAGATGCCGGCGATCAGCAACACCAGCAGCAGCAAGCCGCGCCAGTTACTCAGCGCCAACGAGCCTGGCCGCCCTGCTGTCTGCGACAGGGAGTCGTCACCAGCCAGCTGTGCCGCCAGCCGTTCTGCTTTCTCATGGTCAAACCACCAGCGCCCGGTCATCACCCCTGATTTGATCTCTACCAGGGGGCGACTGAACTTGTCCCAGTACAGTATGCGGTCAGCCGGGATATGCCAGTTGGGTATCACATAAAAGCCAGCCAGCAAAACACGATCCAGCGCCATGGTATTGGTAACCAGCTCGGCACGACTTTCAGAGGCAATCAAGCGTTCCACCAGTTGATCAATCACCGGATCCTTAATACCGGCAAAGTTACGGCTGCCCGACTGCTCCGCCGACTTGCTGGTCCAGTAGTTACGCTGCTCATTGCCGGGACTTTCAGATTGGCCCCAGACAAACACCATCATGTCGAAGTCGAAACTACGCATACGGTTGACATACTGGGTTTGATCGACCAGGCGTATACGGGCATCGATTCCCAACCGCTCAAGGTTTCTCACCATCGGCAGCACAATACGCTCAAAAGCCTGGGAAACCAGCAGAATTTCGAAGCGAAACGGCTCACCCGTTTCGTTGTGGACCCGCTTCATATCGCGAACCACCCAACCCGCCTGTTTTAACAAACGATCGGCCTGTAGCAAATTATCCCGCGACCAGCCACTGCCATCGGTCACCGGCGCCTGGTATGGCGTGCTAAAGACCCGGTCGGGGAGTTGATCTCGAAACTGATCCAAAACCTCAAGTTCAGCACCCCGGGGTAGGCCCTGCGCCATCATCTCGGAGTTGGAAAAGTAACTCTGGCTGCGAGTGTATTCACTGAAAAACAGATTACGATTGGTCCACTCGAAGTCGAAGGCATAACTGAGGGCTTCACGTACTGTTGGATCACTAAAGATAGGACGACGGGTGTTGTAAACAAGGCCCTGCATCCCTGTCGGCATTTTGTGTTTCACCCGTTCCTTGATTAGCCAGCCCTTCTCCACTGCGGGCACCTCGAAATCCACCGCCCAGGCCTTGGCCTGGTACTCGGAACGGAAATCGATATCTCCCGACTTAAGCGCCAGCCTGATCGCTGTATCGTCACGGTAGAAATCTGTACGGATAAAGTCGAAGTTATCGACACCGCGCTTCACCGCCAGGTCTTTTCCCCAGTAATCCTGCACCCGCTCCTGCACCACGAAACGACCAGCCTCAAAATCGGCTATGCGGTAAGGGCCACTGCCAAGTGGAGGCTCAAGCGTAGTCTTGTCAAAGTCGCGGGACTGCCAGTAGTGCTTCGGAAGGATAGGAATCTGGCCAACGATCAAGGGCAGTTCACGATTATTGCTTTCGTTGAAGTAGAATTTAACCCGTCGCTCACCCAGCTTTTCCAGCCGATCAACGCTGGCGTAATAAAAACGATACTGGGGATTCCCCCGGGTGGTCAGAATCTCGAAAGACCAGATTACATCGTCCGCAGTGATGGGTTTTCCATCATGCCAGCGCGCCTGTTCACGCAGATTGAAGATAATCCAGGAACGGTCGTCGGGCCACTCCATGGTCTCGGCAATCAGGCCGTATTCGGTAAATGGTTCATCCTCGCTGGAAACCATCAGCGTCTCCACCGACCCCGTGCCCACCGCATTGCCTTTGGGAATAAAGGGATGAAAGCTGTCAAAAGTGCCATTCGCGGCAGTGCGCAGGGTCCCGCCTTTGGGAGCATCCGGATTGACATAATCAAAGTGCTGAAAATCAGCGGCATACTTTGGCTCATCATAGAGCGCAATCGCATGACTCTTGTTGTCGTTGGCCCAGCCCCGGCTAAAGACAAGCAGTAATAGAATCGACAGGGTTATCTTGTTGACCACAGATAGATGCATAAATCAGTTTAATTGTTTTGCTTATAGTACTGAGAAGTTGGTTTGTAATCTATGGGTATTGAGTTAGCGTCGGCAAGATGAAGGCCTGGCCCCGGGAAGATTGATCCGGGCGATCCCCTGAAACAAATTTAAATATCTATAAATACCCATTTACGAGAATATAAAATAAAGTCTGCACTGGGTATAATCGCCCGCGTTATCAAAGACCAACAGGCTTTAATATGGTTCAAGCACTATCAACATTAGATCAGGCTATGCTACTAATCGACTCGGCCAACCGCGAAGACCCCAATATAGTCACCGCAGAAGGCAAGGAATGGCCGAAGGAGTTGCTTTATTCTACCCGCATGACAGATATGCTGGAACGGTTTTGCCCCCATGCAGATGATGCAATGAAACTGGCGATACGTGCTCAGCATATCGAACGCTGGAAATCACCTCGTAACGCTTATCCGATGGATCGAGTCGGCTATCTTAAGTGGCGCAAGGATTTGTATAAAATCCAGGCTAATACCGCCGCAGAACTACTCACTCAGGCAGGCTATGGGGAAGAAGAAGTCGATCGGGTTAAAAACGCCGTGGCGAAAAAGAATATCAAGGGTAACCCCGACACTCAGTTGCTCGAAGATGTTACCGATCTAGTCTTTATTGAACATTACATGCTGGATTTCGTTAACAAACACCCGGATTATAACGAAGAAAAATGGATCGATATTATCCAGAAAACCTGGAACAAAATGTCGGACTCTGCCCACGAGTTTGCTTTGGCAGGCAACATAAAATTGCCGGAATCACTCGCTCCCCTGATTGTAAAAGCGGTAACGCCTTAAATTAATTCATCAACAGTCCCACCAGTTTCGATATCTGGTGGGCGAATTCGCTTTCCAACGGGAAGGACAGCATGCCCATCACCGAGTAGCCCAGTAGCCACGGCATCAGGTAAAACCGAATCATAAAAAAGAACCATGCTACATAAATCGGTATTAGCGCGTGTACCAGAAAACCTGGCGTAATCGGCGCGAATACTTTTAACAGCGGATCGGTCGATTTAACAAAAAAACGCATAAAGAAAAACGAGCTGTCTTCCGGCAAAAATATTCGCATCGCGAACCGCCCTATCAGCGTCCACATGACCACACCCATCAAATAATCAATAATGATTACCCAAATCGGAAAAGCTTCAGCCACCGCGTTTACCCCTTAAATTATTTGAATTTATCGATACTACTGACAAAAAAAAGCCGGGGCAATGACCCCGGCTTTAAGCTTATAACAAATTGTCTTCTAGTGTGAAGAGCCCAGTACGGTTTCACCAGACGGTATACGAATTTCGTCTACCATTGCCTGGGTTTCTGCATCGGGTTCTGGAGTCATCAGCGATACAACAATCATCAACACCAGGCTTACCGGCATGCCGATGATAGCGAAACGCAGGTGATCGATACCAAGCCATGGATCCATACCACCCCACCGGATCATATACAGATACCAGGTGCCGACGATGAAACCACCCGCCATACCGGCGATAGCACCCTGCCGATTAGCCCGCTTCCACCAGATACCGAGTACGATCGGGAAGAATAGACCAGAGGCGGCGAAGTCAAATGCCCAGGCCACTGCACCGAGGATACTGGTTAGCTTCAGACTCGCTACAAACGCACCCGCAGCACCGATACACAGTAACAGGAATCGAGCTACCAGCAGGCGCTTTCGGGTTTCTGCTTCAGGATCGATGATCTTGTAGTACAGATCGTGAGACAAAGCGTTGGCAATTGCCAGCAGAAGTCCGTCAGCCGTTGACATAGCTGCGGCCATACCACCTGCTGCTACCAGACCGGAGATTACGTAGGGCAGACCCGCTATTTCAGGCGTCGCCAGTACTACGATATCGCCGCGCATAAAGAACTCATTGAGTTGCAATATGCCGTCTGCGTTGGCATCGATGATTTGTGCAAAGTCCACCGCTGACCACTTCTGTATCCACTCAAGCGCCATCACGGTTTCTATCGGCTTGCCGATGATACCCGTAGCCAGATTAGGATCGAGAATCTGCAACTTGGTAAAAGTCGCCAGTGCCGGTGCGGTAAAGTACAGCAGGAAGATGAACATCAGGGACCAGGCCACCGATTGACGGGCGGCTCTCACCGAAGGTGTGGTGAAGTAGCGCATCAGGATATGCGGTAACGAAGCAGTACCGGTCATCATACAGAATACCAGGGTTACGAACTTCCAGCTTGCCATCGCAGAGTCACCCGCAGTCGCAAACGGTACCGAAAGGGCTTTTAGACCACCCTTTGCACCCTCTACTGCATCCAGCGTTCCCAATCCGTGTAATCCTTCGAGCTCGGTAATCCGGGCAACCGCATCACCATATACGAACTGGGGAATCAGGCCGAAACCCTGCTTGTTAGACATCCAGAATACCGGTACCAGATAGGCAATGATCAGTACGATGTATTGTGCAACCTGGGTCCAGGTAACCGCACGCATACCACCGAGCATAGAACAGAGCAGAATACCTAACAGACCAAACCAGACACCGACTTCAAATGGAATCTGCAGAGCCCGGGCCGCGATTGTCCCGGTCGCATTGATCTGTGCTGTCACATAAGTGAAAGATGCAACTGCCAGCACGACAACACCTAGAAAGCGTGGCAGATTACCGCCATAACGCGTACCGATAAAGTCAGGCACGGTGTAGCAACCAAACTTCCGCAGGTATGGTGCCATCAACGATGCAACCAGTATATAACCACCGGTCCAGCCAACCACAAACGCCAGATAGCCGTGTCCACCGAAGTAGATACCACCCGCCATCGCGACGAAGGATGCACCCGACATCCAGTCTGCAGCAGTTGCCATACCGTTGAATACCGCCGGAACCTGACGGCCGGCGACGTAATAGGCATCAACTGCCATGGTCCTGGATAAAAATCCAATGCCGGCATAGATAACTATTGTGAATGCCACAAACAGAATACCTATCGTGTCGGCGCCAACACCCATTTGCTCGAGGATGGCCATTAACAATACAAATACAAGGAATCCGCCGGTATACAGACCGTAAACCTTGGGCAGATTATCGATAAAGTCGCCTTTAATCATGATTAGTCCTCCTCAGCGAAGCCGCAATCGCGGTCTATTTTGTCCTGGGATTTAACAAACCAGAACAAGGTCAGAACGAACACGATTTCGGAACCCTGTGCGGCCATGTAAAAGCCGAGAGGCCAACCAAAAAAAGTAATCGAATTCAGTGATGCGGCAAACCAGTGCACGACAAAAGAGAAAACGAACCAGATGGAGAGAGTAATGATCATAAGCGACTTTGTTCTTTGCCAATGCTCAGCTCTCTTAGAAGTTTCTGTACTAGTCATACATCCCCCTAATTGAAAGTAATGGAAACAAACGTTATGGTTGTGCTTTTGATTTATAAGTCTTTTTAATGCAGGTATAATATGACACAGGTATCTGCATCTTTGCCAGAGTTTAGTACGCCAAATTTAGTCAAAAACCGTTTAGGATCAGATTTTTTTTCAAAAATCAAGAAACATTGTTACGTTAAGTAACATAATAAAAAATATTACCTGTGAACGCGATAACTAAAGTAAAAAAAATGGTCAAACCCGCCTTTTCCAAACAGACCTGGCAAATGCTAGGTGATTATGTCGGAATAGGTAAACAGAAGAAGTCCGATGCTATCACCGACCTGGATAGCCTCGCCTCGTTTATCGATAGTCGCGCCAGCCACGTGGCACAAACTTCACTCTATGGTTACCTCAGAACCCGGGCCGGCACCAAATACCCTCAGCTCTTCGAAAACCCCGATATCCTGCAATCGATTAACATGGCCAAATGGCATATCTGGATGGCCTGCGTATCCGATTTAACAGTTTTTATCGGCCAGTTAGCTTCACAGGCATCTATCCAGCAGGATCAAATCACCGCCATGATGTCGTCTTGTTTAGATAAAATTTTGCAGCAAACCGGATTACCTGCCGAAGCCGGCGAAGACTTTCAAAATTCCATCGACAGGTTAAATCAGCGAGTTCATAGTTACGACTGGAGCAAACAGCGAGATGATGACAGCGTTTTCAGTCAAAGCCCCGAGGCTTTGTACTACTGGTCCCCGATTGCAGCAGAACTCAAAGAAAGCGACGAAGAAATAGTGCGCAACTCGATTCGATTTCGCTGGATTGACGTGAGACGGCATAGCCGACGCCTGCTCAATGTAGAGGCGTTATTCCGTGTTAATGCTTGATGCTGAGACAATCCTCCACAAGCTACCCTTCTCTACACTGGTAAACGAGCTCGCTGACAAACATCTTGAACCCGTTGGGCTAACGGAAGATATGCTGTTGGAATCAGAAGACAGCGAAGGCAATACAAATCATTTCCTGATACGAGCCGGTTGGCAGGCCGAAAACGCGGTCGGCGCAAAAGTCACCACGATTTTCCCACGCAATAATAATGATGATATCTGGCCGTCAATACAGGCAGTCTATGTTCTTTTTGATGGAGTCAACGGAACACCAATAGCCTGCCTCGACGGTACTGCTTTAACCTACTTAAAAACCGCCACCGACTCGGCACTGGGCGCAAAGTTGCTCGCACAACCCGATATAAAAAGCATGATGATGATAGGAGCCGGGGAAATGGCTTTTCATTTGATCACAGCCCACTGTCAGTTACACCCTTCGATTAATCAGGTTTACATCTGGAATCGGAGCGCTGAAAAAGCACAGGCGCTTAGCCAGGGAGAATTGAAACAGCGTTTTCCAGAAATAGAATTCTCCCGGATCGAATCAATTAATGACTATGTTTCACAAGTTGGTTTGATTAGCTGCGCAACTGCCTCGAAGGATCCGCTCATACCCGGTAAGCATCTGCAACCGGGCACCCATGTAGACCTTGTCGGTGCATTTACAGCCGATATGCGCGAGGCTGACGACGACTGTATGCGACGTGCCAGACTGTTTGTCGATGCGCGAGAAACGACAATTAACCGGATAGGTGAATTCATAATCCCTATAGCCAACGGAATCATTGAAGAATCTGATATTTGCGCGGACCTGTTCGAACTCTGCCAGAACAGACATCCTGGCCGACAAGCCGATGATGACATTACAATTTACAAGAACGGTGGCGGAGGTCATCTAGATCTTATGGTCGCACAAATGCTTTATGAACATAATCAATCCCATTAAACAATCACGGTATTTTATATTATGAGTAGTGACGACATTCGGCTCGCCTCGATCCAGGCAGCACACGAAAGGATTCGAGATAAAATTTATCCGCTGCGGATTACCGAGTCTCCGAGTCTGAGCAAACAGTTCAATCAGGAAATACTACTCGCCCACGAATATTTGCAAACTACCGGTGCCTTTAAATTACGCGGTGCATTGAATGCCGTGTTGCAACTGAGTGACTCTGATAAAAAAGTCGGTGTGACCGCGGTGTCGACCGGCAACCATGGCAAAGCCTTGTCCTATGCCGCAAAACTGGTTGGTGTCCCCTGTATTATCTGCATGTCGCAACTCGTTCCCGACAATAAGGTTCAGGGCATACGCTCACTAGGTGCCGAAGCTCGAATTATTGGACGCTCTCAGGACGAAGCCGAAATTGAAGCCAACCGCCTGGTTGCAGAAGAAGGATATGTGATGATCCCACCCTTTGAGCATCCGCATGTTATCGAAGGACAGGGCACCATAGGTCTTGAAATACTTGAGCAGGTACCCGATTTGCAAACCATACTGGTACAGCTTTCCGGTGGCGGTTTAATCTCCGGAATTGCAAAAGCCATAAAGTCGCAAAAACCAGGGGTAAAAATCATTGGCGTCTCGATGGAGCGCGGCTGTGCGATGATTAAATCACAACAGCAGGGTCAGCCGGTCGAAGTCGAAGAGTTACCCACTCTGGCCGATTCACTGGGTGGTGGAATAGGTCTCGACAATCGCTGGACTTTTGATATTGTTCGTGAACTCGTCGACGAATTAGTGTCACTCGAAGAAGAAGAAATTGCAGCAGGCATACGCCATGCCTATTTTAATGAGCAGGTAATTATCGAAGGCAGTGGCGCAGTTGGCCTTGGTGCCTTATTGGCCGGCAAAGCTAAACCACAAGGCAAGACCATTGTTTTGCTCAGTGGTAAAAATATTGATATGCAACTGCATCAAAAAATCATCAATCAGCAAAGCTACGAACTATAATAATGGCCGAAATAAAAATACTTACCGAAGCCGAGTTACGAAGTCAGATTAGCCTGGATCATCAGGCGATCGACTGCATTGAACAGGCTTTCCTCGCACTGGCGACCAAGCCCGTGGTCATGCCGCCCATTATGCGTCTGGATATAATAGACAATAATGGTGAAATCGATGTCAAGACCGCCTACATACCCGGTCTCGATAGCCTTGCTATAAAAATCAGCCCGGGATTCTTTGATAACCCAAAACTGGGACTTCCCAGCGTCAACGGTTTGATGGTTTTATTCAGTACAAGAACAGGCCTGGTCGAAGCCTTACTGCTGGACAATGGTTTCCTCACCGATGTTCGCACGGCCGCAGCAGGTGCGGTAGCCGCAAAGCATTTATCCAGAACCGATTCTCATCATGCCGCCATCATCGGTGCCGGTGTTCAGGCCGCCTTACAACTCGAGGCCCTGACTCTTGTCCGCGATATAAAATCGGTCACTCTCT
>Ga0224506_10002205_pt1 | contig 13403 bp, 12 predicted proteins | sample SF_Jan12_sed_USG_2_FD_169108 | JGI IMG/M metagenome (GOLD analysis project Ga0224506, IMG submission 169108) | Sediment microbial communities from San Francisco Bay, California, United States - SF_Jan12_sed_USGS_8_1 | ecosystem: Environmental > Aquatic > Marine > Sediment | place: USA... | reverse complement strand
TGGTAACTGTTTTAAGTAGGAAGATCCCATACTCTGCCAAAATTAAACTCCTTATTATTTAATATTTTTCACATATAGATAATTTAATGACTATTATTCACAAATAGAGCCATTTCATTGAAGCTTGCCCTGTGGCCTTTTAAAATCAACTGACTCGAAAAATTGATCAATAATGTGATTTATATGGGCATTTTAAAATTATTAAAGCTTAGATGGTTATCTATAGTTTTTAAGCGATATAAATTTATAACTAAAAATTAAAAAAGGTTAATCCAAATGAATACTGTAGCAAATATCCTGGACTCTATTCAGAACAAATTTAATAAAGAAGCCGCTGCAGGTTTAAACATAGTGTTTCAATTCATTATTGATGACTCTGAAAAATTTTACCTGAATATTTCAAATCAAGAATGTGAATTAGTCCAGGGTCAACACGATAACCCTAGCGTTTCATTGATCATGACATCAGAAACTTTATCTTCTGTTGCCTCTGGCGAGATAGGCGGCATGCAGGCTTTTATGTCTGGAAAACTAACAACAGAAGGCAATATGATGTTGGCTACAAAATTAAGCGACCTATTCGACTTATAATAACCCGAGGCTGTGTGAAAACGTCCCGAATGTAGAACCTGGAGCAACGCATCGCGACATAAACGTAGCTTGTCAGAACTACCCAAGTAGTTTGCCGGGTTTACTGACGTAAATAATCGAATGAGCCTCTTATTTAGGCGATCCGGATCAGAGGTGGTAGTTCAGATCTAATCTGACTGTCACCAGTTTTTGAGTACCGCCTTTGCAGGAGCATTTACTGCCTCTAAAGCTAACTGTCCATCCACTAAATTAATAGAAAATAAACTTCCGTCAGCAGCAGGTACAAATTCCGATGCAATGCTTTCTGTTTGAAACATTCCAAACGTTGAAAAAAACTCCAATATTGGCCATACATTCAGCGAAGGTTTATAAAGAATCTCAATAGTCGCGCCCTCTTTAATTTCTTGTTCAATACTCAAATATCGACTGCTGACATTCTCAACCTTATATAAATCGGGAAGCTGTAATACATCCAAAACAGGGCTCCATACCCAGACTCTGACAACCACTTCCCAGAGGTCACCTTTTAAAAGATATTCTTTGTGTGTAGGGTCCAAAGATGTAAGAGAAACGATAAAGCTTTGTTTTGACTTTTCACTTATAGAAGTTTTTAAAAGACTCGGAATTTCTTCGTCTGGAATAAGCTGGAACCTGGATAACTCATAACCAGCGATGCCAAAAAATATTGCTATCAGGATAGAGAGCAATCCTGTGGTGCCTTTTAGCCACTGAAACAGCCATGATTTGCTTCGTAATAGCATCCAACCGATCAATACACTTATCAGGGCTAACACACCAAACAAGGCAACTAAAATATATACAGACACAAATTACTCCTTAAAAATCATATACATTTTCAAATTCCATGTACAATGCCACCTTTATCAGGTCGCAACCTGCTACCTGTTTGAGTTTTCATCAAACGGCCGCAACAACCCATAAGGTATGGAAAACCTAACATGCAAGATATTGATATCGTCTCCCTAGTGGGTTTTACACTTATTGTGGTTACCTTTATAGCCGGTTTTATAGACGCCATCGCAGGTGGTGGTGGCATGTTAACCATCCCTGCATTCCTGTTTGCGGGCATTCCTCCGCATATAGCACTAGGCACCAACAAATTGAGCTCCAGCTTTGGATCATTTACCGCCACTGTTACCTATTATAGACAAGGGCTATTTCAGTTGCGGGTATGGCGATGGCATGTTTTGGCGACCGCCGCAGGCGCATGTTTTGGAACCTGGCTTGTTGATCAGATATCTATCGACTGGTTATATAAAATATTACCTGCCGTCATCCTATCAGTCGCCTTATTTAGTCTGGCTCAACGTTTCTGGGTCAATGAATCCAATACTCAAAAACCTATCCCTAAAAAAATGGCAAGTATTCATGGATTTATTATTGGTGCCTACGATGGTGTAGCTGGTCCTGGCACCGGGTCTTTTTGGACCCTTTCACTTAGATTCTTTTATGGCCTGCCATTGCTAAATGCCATCGGTGCAACCAAGCTCATGAACTTCACTAGTAATTTTGTCTCATTACTGACATTTTTATGGCTAGGTTATGTTGATATTTTATTAGGACTTACACTGGGTATATCACTCATGACTGGTTCATACCTGGGTGCGCATACCACGATGAAGCTACCAACTCACATGATTTCTATATTTTTTAATATTTTTGTTATTGGAATTTCAATTAGACTCGCAATGATCCACTGGTTTTAGCCAGATCAAAGATGCTCTATGGCTTCTTTAGCCAGAGCTAATAATGCGGCATCAGGTTTAGATTCATTCAGCATACTTTCTAGATAAAACTCTAAACCAGATAGCGCATCTGCCAGATAATCAACAGTTGAGTCATCCAGTTGATCGTTGCTTTTGACTAATCTATTTTCTATAAATGCCATACACTGCTCTAGAACATCGACAGCATCATCACTTTCTAAAAAGATCAACCCGCCTCTTACTAAATTAAGTATAGTTTTTACGTTTGTAAGATGAAGAGGATCTGACTGGGATTCAAAATAAGACCCAATTGCTCTTTTAGCCTGAACAATTCCCGTTTGTGATTCGTCAATGAGAATCATTTTCGCAGAATGTAATTGGGCCTTGGCAGCAGAGGCAACATGATCAGTGGTTTCTCCTATAGACCCTCCCTGCTGAAGTCTATGAATCGCACTTTCAGCATATAAAACAGCATCTGCTACCGCCATCAATTGTATCTGATCTGGCAAGTTTGATGGCGACCAGCTACTGGCCATCTTTGATTGTTGTTTCAACACATTGCCTGGCGATATCAATCCAACAATATTTAAAATATCGGACACTTTATTTAAGGCCTGCACTAATGCTTTAGGATCTAACTCGTCAGTCGAAACAGCAGTAGCTGCCTGGTTAACTAATTGTTTGACAGTCAAAATTTCTTCATTTAAAGCAACAGAAACTGACTGCATTACTGAAGCACCCGGACTGGACAACAATGATTTCTGCTCTGCCAGTTCAGATTCAGTAACGCCAGGAGAAGGCATCTTATAGATTTGTACTATTTTATCCGCCAAGGGTGAAGACCCTTTGCAAAGTGCTAGATTAAATAAAAGTTCTTTCATTAAATCTGACGATGGAGGCTTATGAAACTCTGACTCACCGACATCAATTAACGCCTTAATGCGCTTATCTATCTGAGAGAACATTAATTTCCGATTTTTACCAATCTCAGCTTGCTCTTTGATCAAGACATCCAGGGTTGCGGTAGCAACCCAAAACAAAGGAGCGACTTTGGTGTTGGCTGCCAGTTTGTCAAGTTGGGAAGTTGCACGTGCCATATACTGTAATGCGATATGAGTACGGTAACCTTTTAGCAGTTTTAAAAATGCGGATTGATACATGTGCCTATAACGGCGTAATAACTTTTGAGTGTTAGCATCAAATTTAAAAGGCAAAAGCGCTCTGGGTTTCATCAAACCTGGAAGCGTATAGTTATAAAAATGGCTATCTTTGAGAAGTGTTAAGCCTCGCCCTTGTCTAACCTGATTAATTTCAGAAATTAATAATTCTGGACGACTCGCTGTATTAACCTCTAAATATTCCAGATATCGTCCAATAAAAATGAACGACTGCGTTATTATCTCGCCTAGTTTCTTCCCTCGATTTGACTGTAAAGTCAATTCTTCTATGGGTAGCTCATTAAGAAGTTTTCCAAGCTCTTCACATAACAAGGTAGCGCCTTTATCTTCAATAATGATAAAGGTTCCTCGAATTTGGCTAACAAGATCGGTACAGGCTTCAAGAAGAGATAAATTTGTCGTATCCACGACAAAGGCAGCAAACTCCTTTTGCGCCTCAAGAACAGTCGTATTCAGTTCTGCTTTTACCAACTTGAATGTGGCAGCATTACCCATAATTATCCCTAATACCCGTATCTTTTTATTAACCCGAAACGATTTTCATCTATATCAGGAAGCCATAATATCGCTGGCCATGATGATTTATTGCCTTCTAATCTACATGAATGTCTTGTCTTAAACCATTGTTATGAACTGATTTATCACTTTTTTTGTCCGAAACCAGAGTCTATTCTCTACCTGATGATTTGACAAAACCACCTATTTATAATCCTTATTGAACGTGACCAACTATGTCGATTGTTTCAACCTTCCATATACTGACTTCACTGCCCTGAATTAATCACTCTTGAGCTGGCGCAATAATAAGTTAAATAGGCTCCGGTTTGCTTGCAATTCCTGCTAAAAAGTATAACTTTGCGCCCAAATTATATTTACTCCCAGATGAAAATACCAAAAGGAAGAAACAATGCCTTTATCACATAGCCAAGCCCTTATGATGAACTTCATGGAAGGCTCACCAAAGTGGTACAAATTGACAATAATCGGTTTTTTAATTATCAACCCTTTGTTTCTATTTTTATTGGGAGACAGCGGCAACACGATCGTTGGCTGGATGCTCATTGGAGAATTCATTTTCACTCTGGCAATGGCGCTAAAATGCTATCCATTGTTACCGGGAGGATTACTAGCCATAGAAGCGGTTGTCATTGGCTTGGCAGGAACAGGTATCAATGAGCATGGCCAGTATGCAGGCCCTGCAAATGTGTTTCATGAAACCATGGGAAATTTTGAAGTTATACTGCTGCTTATGTTTATGGTGGCGGGCATTTACTTCATGAAAGATCTACTTTTGTATGTCTTCACCAAAATATTTCTTAATGTCAGATCTAAAATAGCCTTATCATTACTCTTTTCGTTAATGGCTGCCTTTCTATCGGCATTCCTGGATGCACTGACAGTTACAGCCGTATTAATCAGTGTGACAGTTGGTTTTTATACTGTCTATCACAAGGTAGCTTCTGGCAAACACTCTGGCACCGAACACGATCACAGCTCCGATGACGAACTTCATGAAAATCACCGTGCTGATCTAGAACAATTTCGCGCATTTTTACGATCACTGTTAATGCATGGCGCAGTGGGAACAGCGCTTGGGGGTGTTACCACTCTGGTAGGAGAACCTCAAAATCTATTAATCGCTAAAAAAGCCGGCTGGCACTTTGTTGAATTCTTTATGCATATGGCGCCAGTCACCATGCCCGTCTTGGTTGCAGGCCTTATTACCTGTGTCTTTCTTGAAAAAATGGGATGGTTTGGCTACGGAGCACAACTCTCTGACTCTGTTCGTAACATTCTTGAAGACTTTGACAAAGAAGAAGAAGCCAAAAGAAATATTCGTGAGCGTACCCGGCTATTAGTGCAAGCAGCAGCGGCTCTTTACCTGATTCTAGGCCTTGCCTTTCATATCGCCGAAGTTGGCTTGATCGGTTTATCTGTGATTGTGTTATTGACCACCTTTAACGGCATTACGGACGAACACAAAATTGGTAAAGCTTTTACTGAGGCGCTACCATTTACGGCATTATTAGTAGTATTCTTTGCCGTTGTTGCCGTTATTCATGAACAGCATCTGTTTACACCGATCATTAACTGGGTTCTGTTACAGGATCCAAAAGTCCAGCCAGCTATGTTCTTCCTGGCCAACGGATTACTGTCAGCCATTAGTGACAATGTCTTTGTCGCAACGGTATACATTAATGAAGCGGTGGCGGCACTCGAGGCCGGATCCATCAGCCGGGATCACTTTGACCTTTTAACCATTGCCATCAATACGGGTACCAACATCCCCTCAGTAGCTACCCCTAACGGTCAGGCGGCGTTTTTATTCTTGTTAACCTCAGCAATCGCTCCGTTAATCAGATTATCTTATGGCCGAATGGTGATTATGGCACTGCCCTATACCATCATTATGACAAGCGTTGGCCTATTATCGGTAATTTTATTCCTTTAAACATTATCGGTTATTGAAACGGCCTCAAATGAGGCCTTTTTTTGAGTTAAACATTCATAGTTCGAATGTACAGAAAAACTGCTTTTTGTTATCATTTAACTCTTCTTATACCTGCTGCAAAATGACATGAGCCTAAATCGAACATTATCAACTGCCCCTATGATGGACTGGTCTGATCGCCATTGCCGCTATTTCTGGCGTATGCTGACTAAAAACACACTGTTATATACCGAGATGGTAACCGGTGCGGCACTGACCCATGCCAAAAATATTGAGCGTTTTTTAGATTTTTCAGCCGAGGAACACCCTGTCGCCCTTCAGGTGGGTGGTTCTGATACAACTGAGTTGAGTCATGCAGCAAAACTTGCCAACCAATGGAACTACGACGAGCTAAACCTGAATGTAGGTTGCCCTAGCGATCGCGTTCAAAATGGCATGATCGGGGCGATTCTTATGTTACATCCAGAAAAGGTTGCCGACGCATTTAAAGCAATGAGCGATATTGCCAATATGCCCGTTACCGTTAAACATCGAATTGGGATTGATCAACAAGATAGCTATAGTTTTGCCCGTGATTTTGTCGGCCAGATCCATGATGCTGGCTGCAGGGTTTTTATTGTGCATACACGAAGTGCCATTCTTAAAGGATTAAGTCCTAAAGAGAATCGAGAGATCCCCCCTCTAAAACATAATTATGCCTATCAATTAAAGAAAGACTTTCCAGACTGCGAAATCATTATTAATGGTGGAATTAAAACACTGGATGAATCACTTGCTCATCTGGATCATGTCGATGGCGTCATGCTGGGCCGAGAGGCTTATCAAAACCCAATGGTATTGTCACAGGCAGACAGCAAAATTTTCAACCAGATTGATCCATATTCAAATGCTGTCGACTTTTTAAATGCAACATTACCTTACATTGAACAACAGGTATCCGAGGGTGTTTCAGCAAAATATATGCTAAAACACCTCCTTGGTATTATTCAGGGAGTGCCAAATGCAAAAGCATTTAGGCGCTTTCTTAGCGAAAACATGCATAAAGAATCAGTGACAGAGCAGCTGTTGTCACAGGCTATAAACCAATACTTAGTCCCTTCTGCGGCATAATAAAAACAGGAAATTAGATTATGAGCCTTTCAAAACTTGGTCAACTTAAACAATGGACAACTGTTGTCGCAGACACGGGGGAAATTGACGCCATCGCAAAAGTGAAGCCGGAAGATGCGACTACAAACCCGACGCTGGTACTAAAAGCGATTCAGTCAGGAAAATACGAACACGTCATTGAAAAGGCGGTTGTTCTCGCCAATACACAATTCAGCACTCCGGATGCAAACCAATTAGCTGATTCTTTAGCAGTTAATCTGGGAGTTGAAATACTAAATCATATTCCAGGCCTGATTAGTACTGAGGTTGATGCTCGCTTGTCTTTTGATATGGACAAAACACTCGACAAGGCACGTTCACTTATAAGCTTGTATGAGGCAGCAGGGATTTCTAAAGACCGTGTATTAATTAAAATTGCGTCTACCTGGGAAGGTATTCAGTCAGCGAGCATTTTAGAGAAAGAAGGTATTCACTGTAACCTAACGCTATTGTTTGGCTTTGAGCAAGCATTAGCTTGCGCACATGCTCAAGTCACACTAATCAGTCCATTTGTAGGCCGTATTCTCGACTGGTATAAAAACAACAACCCGGAACAAAATTATGAAGGTGATAATGACCCTGGTGTCATTTCTGTTGCAGATATTTATAATTACTACAAAGACTGTGGAGTGAATACAGTTGTTATGGGTGCCAGCTTCCGCAGTCAGCAAGAAATTGAAAACCTGGCTGGTTGTGACAAACTGACCATCAGTCCAGCCCTTATCGAGTCACTTGATCAGGACATGGGCACATTAACTCAGAAATTAAAGGCATCAGATGGAGCTGTCCGCACTATTGATACCATGACCGAAGCAGAATTCAGGCTTGGAATGAACAACAATGCCATGGCAACTGAAAAACTGGCAGAAGGAATCCGAGGGTTCATTAAGGATCAGGAGTCTCTTGAGGCCCTGCTTGCTGAATCATACTTATAAGTGTGTCAAAAATATTAGTAAAGTCTGGTTATATTCAGCCTTAACATACTCACTCAAACAAGATTTAAACAGGACAAGAAACAATGGGTAGAGCATACCAAAACCGCAAGGAGTCAATGGCAAAGACTTCTGACATGAAAGCCAAAATTTATAGTAAATATGGTCGCGAAATCTATGTTTGTGCTAAAGCCGGTGGCCTTGACCCCAATAGCAACCTGACATTACGTAGTTTGATTGACCGGGCGAAAAAAGACCAGGTTCCTGCTCACGTTATTGATAAGGCTATTGATAAAGCCAAAGGTGGTGGTGGCGAAGATTTTTCCACCGCCCGTTATGAAGGCTTTGGCCCTGGTGGCTGTATGGTGATCGTTGACTGTCTAACTGACAACCCTAACCGAACCTTCGGCGATGTACGTCAGTGTTTCACGAAAACCAAGTGCAAAATTGGCACCCAGGGTAGCGTGAGCCACATGTTTGACCATAGTGCAATTTTTGTATTCAAAGGCGACGATGAAGAAGCCGTATTGGAAGCACTCATGATGGACGATGTAGACGTCAGCGACATTGAGAGCGACAACGGCCATATTACTGTGTTTGCACCACACACTGAATATGCAAAAGCACGCAAAGCATTGATTGCCGCGCTGGGTGACATTGAATTTGAAGTAGACGAAATTCAATTTATTCCTCAAACAACGTCCCCCGTTACCGGCGATGATCTGGAACAATTTGAACGTTTTCTTGAGATGCTTAATTATCTGGACGACGTACAAAACGTTTATCACAACGCAGAGATCTAATCTCCGAGTTATTTTGTGTGCTGAATATAGGTTTAAAATGATTGTTTATTTTTAACCTATATTCAATTACCCAACATCCTCTTCATGTAAAACAACCTGTCTATTAATGTTCCTTAGGTATAGCCTGAAATTCTTTGAAAGACTGACGAATGACCATAAGTGATGAATGTAAAAACAACGTCGCCATCAAACCAGCAACAACCAGATCCGGTATATTGCTGTGAGTAAAATAAACAACTAACGCCGCCATCAATACGGCAAAATTACCAATTGCATCATTTCTACTGCAAAGCCAAACAGATCTGACATTGGCGTCTCCTTCCTTGTACTTCACTAATAATATGGCACTCACGGCATTGGCAATAAAAGCCAATATCGCGATAATCCCCATAATGGCTTCATCGGGAACGTCCAAAACAAACATCCGATAGATGGTCGAGCCCAACACCCATATCCCCATGATAGCCAGAGTTATTCCCTTAAACATGGCTACCGATGCTCGCCATTTAAGCGAAAAACCGATGGCAATTAACGTTATGGCATAGGTAAAACTATCCCCTAAAAAATCCAGTGCATCCGCCCTGAGCGCCATTGAATTTGCTCCAAAGCTGGCTACGAGTTCAATGAAAAACATAGCAACATTAATCGCAATAATTACCCATAAAACAGACTTAAACTCCGCAGTTTGACCTGAAAATTTATTATCGGTTTCACAGCTGCATTTTGGCATTTATAACCCCCTGCTTTTTATTAAAATCCTTTCACCTACTATACTAGTACCTACATTCACTGTAGGTTCAAGGGTTAAAAACATGAGGGGACCCATTTTTATTGGCCAAATGGCTAAAGCCGGCAACTGTAAAGTGCAAACCATTCGATATTACGAAGAGATTGGCTTACTCACTACGCCAAAAAGAACCGAAGGAAATCAACGTATATACACACAAGAACAACTAAAAGCCCTGTTATTTATACGCCACAGTCGAGAGTTAGGCTTTTCGTTACCCCAAATCAAAAAAATGCTGCAGCTTAACGGCGAACCTGATCACTCTTGTCATGATATTGACCAAATAGCCAAAGAACACCTTTTGGAAGTCGAATCCAGAATCGCCAGACTCCAAAGTATGCAAAATGAATTAATTCGAATGATTGGTCATTGTGAAGGTCGAAACATCGCTACTTGCAGGATAATTGAAACACTGGCAGACCATGAATTATGTTCAAATCTTGACCAGCAAGACGTTTCAAAGCAATCTGAATCTCTCCGCTGGTACGACTGATGATTCCGTTAACCAGGCTAATCAGCCTTAGGTCACTGTTCTTTAAAATTTCAACATCCTTTTTTTTATCCAGAGAATTACTTTCAAATAATTGATGAATTGCACTTATTATCCGAATTCAGGAAAGCAACAAGGTTATCTGTTTGGAAAATACTCCTATCTGTATTATAAACACTTCAACAACCCGAATTATTCAACAATAATTTAAACAGAGATCCTATGAAAAACTTCCTATACATTATTTTATGTGTCATCTTTTTAAGCGCCTGCGCAGTTTCGTCAACTGGCAGAAATCAAATCACACTATTTTCTACCAATGAACTGAATACCATGGGCAAGAATTCGTTTGAGCAGATGAAGCTGGATGTTCCTATCAATACCGATGCAAACATGAATCAGTATGTCCAATGTGTCGCAGATGCCATCACCAAACAAGTTCCAAAATCTGCTCATAGTGGAACCTGGGAAGTAGTGGTATTTGAATCTGATCAGGTAAATGCCTTTGCATTGCCAGGTGGTAAAATTGGCGTTTACACAGGTATTTTAAGTATCGCTAACGATCAGGAACAACTGGCAGCAATTATAGGTCATGAAGTTGGACACGTTATAGAACAGCATTCAAATGAACGTATTTCATCCAATGCCCTCAGCCAAACGGGTTTAGCGATAGCAAGTTCAATACTGGAGGTTAAAAATATCGCGAATCAAAATGCCATAATGGCCGGGCTGGGCGTAGGATTACAATACGGTGTACTTATGCCTTATGGGAGAACACACGAATCAGAGGCTGATATTGTCGGACAGGAATTGATGGCAAGATCCGGCTTTAATCCAAAAGCCAGTATCAAACTATGGCAAAACATGGCCAAGCTCAATACTGGTGCGCCACCTGAGTTTATGTCAACACACCCGTCCAGCGATACTCGTATCAATCAACTCAGCAACCACCTGTCGATCTCAACGCCTATTTTCAATCAATCTCAAATACGTCCGAGCTGTAATCTTTAGGCTAAGATAGGGGGGGAGAAGAATAACAATTCGCCCCCCTGACCCCGTTACTGACTAATATTAATAGGGATCTTCAGGAACCGTTTTCCTTCAGAAGACGGCTCAGGTAAGTGTCCCGCATCAATATTCACCTGCACACTTGGATATAGCAGCTTTGGTGCTGACAAACTACTATCCCTGGTTTCGCGAAAAGAAATAAATTCTTCCCTTTTAGTAGAGCCTTTCAACTGAATATTATCAGCCTTTTGTTGGCCAATAGTAGTCTGATAGATAAGCTCCCTGCCGCCTGGCTGGTAGTCATGTCCTACAAACACCCGGGTATCATCAGGCAAGGTGTACAATTGCGTTGTGATACTATCGAATAATTTCGCCGCATCCCCATCTGGAAAATCACAACGGCCTGTACCGAAATCCTGAATAAATAAGGCATCTCCGGTAAATACAGCATCCTCTATTACAAACGACATACACGCCGGTGTATGACCCGGTGTATGCAATGCCTTTACATCAATACTTCCAACTTGAACATGCTGATTAGCCTCCAATAGCATATCAAACTGCGAGCCATTCGTTTCTAACGAGGGTAAATCAAACACATTCTTAAAAACTTCCTGAACGCGGGTGATTTCACGAGAAATCGCAATTTTCACACCATCAAAATCTTCCTTAAACAACTGAGAAGCACTTAGATGATCGGCGTGGGCATGTGTTTCCAATACCAAACCCAGTTTTAGCTGATGTTCAAGAATAAAATGTTTAACCAGATTATATGATGTTGTAGATACCTTACTGCCGATAGGGTCGTAATCCATAACCGGATCAATAACCAATGCGTCTCGGGTCTGCGGATCCCACACGACATAAGTCAGCGTAAAAGTTGCTTTATCGAAAAATGTTTCAATATTCATAATGATTCCTCACTGAGCCTTTTCAGATGCATACTGCTGTGCAGATTCAACCGCTGCATGTATGTGATTAAAGAAGTTTTCTGAGCCTATACGTTTGACCAAACCCGATCGATGCATGACATCCAATACGGGTCCTTTCACATAAGAGAAGAAGTATTTAATATTCTGAGCCTCACCTTCTTCTATCAATTCATGTAATGCTGTATCAGCCGAAGAATCCAGCTGATTAATTGAACAGGCTTCGATCACGATCGCTTTTAACGCGTCTCCCTTTTCAGCCTGATGCCGACGAATAGTATCTTTCAAAAATGAGACATTACCATAATAGAACTGAGCATCGAATCTAAGGATTAGTACCGAATTAGATACTTCGACATCATGACGCTTAATATTACGGTAATCGCTAGTTCCAGGAATGCGACCTAGCACGGCATAGTGAGGACGTGTTGTTTTGGTAACAAACCAAACCATCGACACTATGATCCCCAAAAATATGCCTTCTTTGACACCAACGAGCAAAACGCCAATAAAAGTTAATCCCAATAGTGCCAAGTCCTCTTTTTTCACCACCCATAGATGACGAGCTTCCTTCAAATCAATAAGCCCGTAAACAGCCATAATGATAATTGCACCTAATACAGCCTTAGGGATGAAATAAAATAACGGAGTAAGAAATAGCAGTGAAAGAATAATAAATACTACGGTAATAATGGATGCCAGGGCTGTATTCGCCCCGGCATTATTATTTACAGCGGTACGGCCAAAACCACCTGCCACTGGCATTGCCTGAAATAATGATCCCAATATGTTTGCCATACCCAGACCCACGAGTTCATTGTTAGCATTTAATTCATAACGTTTTTGCTGGGCGATTTTTTTAGCAACAGCAATCGACTCAATGAACCCGATAAAAGCAATGGTAATGGCAACAGGTAGCATGTCTTTTAAGCGAACAAAATCCAGCTCTGGAATCTCCGGCGAGGGCAAACCAGCCGGTATGAAGCCGACAATGCTGACCCCGGTTGACTCAAGATCAAAAAGCCAAACAACGACTGTAGAACCGAGTAGAACTGCCATTGAACCAGGTAATAACGGCAAATACACTTTAAATAACATTAAAAGCACCATACTTCCGGCGCCGATAAACAATGTGATTATGTGAACATCATCAAGCGACGAATAAATGAGGCTAATAATTTCTAAAATATTTTCCGAGCGCGGCAGTGCAATACCCAGAATGTGTCCTAACTGAGAAAAAATAATAATTAACGCCGCTGCAGACGTGAATCCACTAATAACCGGGTGCGACATAAAGTTAGTCAAGAAACCTAACTTAAATATCCCCATTAACAATTGAATAATGCCGACCAGGCCC
>Ga0224506_10002204_pt1 | contig 13405 bp, 9 predicted proteins | sample SF_Jan12_sed_USG_2_FD_169108 | JGI IMG/M metagenome (GOLD analysis project Ga0224506, IMG submission 169108) | Sediment microbial communities from San Francisco Bay, California, United States - SF_Jan12_sed_USGS_8_1 | ecosystem: Environmental > Aquatic > Marine > Sediment | place: USA... | reverse complement strand
GCCATCGAGTCGAAATTCAAAGCTGTCGGTTTTGCACCAGCGACTAATAATAAAATTCTTATAGCGGCTGAGTGCGGGATCATCCATGCCTCCACCGGCATGACGCGATTGAATATAACGTTGATAGAGTTCAAATTGTTCTTCGCTCACGTGTTTGCCAACCGATGTCACTTCTATATCAAGATTTTTCCGCCAAACCCGGCGTTGAGTTTTATTGGGTTTAAAATCGCTGGCAACAATACGTGCCGGGATACAGGCTTCGCATTCGGGGCAATAGGGGCGGTAAACATATTCGCCACTGCGACGAAATCCATGACTGATCAAATGCCCATAAAGCGCTGGGGTCATAGGCATTTCTGGATCGGCAAATAATGATACAGACTCGCGTTTATCTAAATAGCTACAGCTATTAGGGGCACTGGCGAAAAATCGAATTTGTTGTTCAGTCATAGTTCCAAAAAATGTCTTTCCACGCGGTTTTATCAGGTGAAACATGGGTCCATTGCTTGAGCAATGTTTCAAATGTTTCACGTTCAATTTCTTCGGCACCAAGACTCAGCAGATGTTCCGTACGGACTTGGCAGTCGATGAGTTTATAACCCCAAGCTTGCAAATTTTTAACCAGGAAAACAAATGCAATTTTTGAGGCATCGGTTTTTTTACTGAACATGGATTCGCCGAAAAAAATCCGGCCTATACTCACGCCATATAAACCACCGACTAATTCATTTTTTTCCCAGACTTCAATCGAATGAGCAAACCCACTTTGAAACAGGGAAAAATAAGCTAACTTAATTTCGTCACTAATCCAAGTGCCATGTTGTTTTAAACGGGGTGCAGAACAGGCTTGGATGACTGACAAAAACTGTTCATCAAAGCTTAGACGAAAAGGCTGTTTACGCATGGTTTTTTTTAAACTGCGAGAAATTTTTAAATGCTCTGGAAATAAAACCAAACGTGGATTTGGTGACCACCACAAAATGGGTTGGTCATCGCTATACCAGGGAAAAATTCCCTGGCGATAAGCTTGTACCAAACGTTTTTGACTTAAGCGACCACCGACGGCAAGCAGTCCATCGGGATCACGTAAGGCTAAACTTGTATCGGGAAACGCGGTGTCATCGTCATCGGGCGCTATGAGCAAGGGAATAGGCATTCAAATGCTTATGCCTTGGATTCTAGATTATCTAAATAACGTTCGGCATCTAAGGCAGCCATGCAGCCAGTACCAGCCGAGGTAATCGCTTGTCGATAAATATGATCAGCCACATCACCGGCAGCAAACACCCCTTCAATACTGGTTTGTGTGGCATTACCTTCGCTACCGCTTTGTACTTTGAGATAACCATGATTCATGTCGAGTTGGCCGTCAAACAAGCTGGTGTTAGGCGAGTGACCAATGGCAATAAATACACCCATCAGTTCCATGTCTTTGGTGGCAGCTGTGTTCACATCTTTGATGCGAATTCCGGTCACGCCGCTGGCATCACCTAAGACTTCGTCAAGCTCATGGTTCCATACGATGTTTACATTACCATTGGCGGCTTTGTCCATGAGTTTGTCGGCGAGAATTTTTTCTGATCGAAATTTATCACGACGATGAATGACGGTGACTTCCGCAGCGATATTGGCCAAATACAGCGCTTCTTCCACGGCAGTATTACCACCACCAATAACGGCGACTTTCTGGTTGCGATAAAAGAATCCATCGCAAGTGGCGCAAGCGGATACGCCTTTGCCTTTAAATGCTTCTTCCGAATCCAAACCGAGATAACGTGCCGATGCGCCGGTAGCAATAATCAAAGCATCACAAGTATATTCACCACTATCACCTTTAAGATGAAACGGTCTTTGTTTTAAATTCACGTCGTTAATATGATCAAAAATAATTTCCGTATTAAAACGTTCCGAATGTTTGCGCATACGTTCCATAAGATCCGGACCCATGACGCCATCGTTATCGCCAGGCCAATTGTCGACGTCTGTGGTCGTCATCAACTGTCCACCTTGCTCCAGGCCAGTGACAAGCACAGGGTTAAGATTGGCGCGTGCGGCATAGACGGCAGCCGTATAGCCTGCGGGTCCTGATCCAAGAATCAGTAAGCGACAGTGTTTTGGTGTGCTCATTGCTAATAAACTCCTTAAGCTAGAAACAGTTATTGAACCCTTGATCGGGCGCTATATCTGACTATATTACGATAATCTGATTGAGGTGGTAAAGGAGCGAACATGGACATCGGCATTCCAAAAGAAATAAAAACCCTTGAAGGGCGAGTGGGTTTAGTGCCAGCAGCCTGTGCAAAATTGATCGCGGCAGGGCATAAAGTCACGATTCAGCAAGGCGCTGGAGAGTTAAGTGGATATCCTGATGAGCAATATACCGCGCTTGGTGTACAAATATTGCCCACGGCTGAGGCAATTTATGGACAAGCGCAAATGATTGTTAAGGTCAAAGAACCGGTTGGGCCTGAGTTGGGCTTATTACAATCACACCATCTTTTGTTTAGTTATTTACATTTGGCTGCTGAAGCCGAGCTGGCAAAGAAGTTATTAGCTATTGGTTTGACAGGTGTAGCCTTCGAAACTGTGGAAGATCAGCATGGGCGTTTACCTTTGCTAGCACCCATGAGCGATATTGCAGGTCGTTTAGCCTCACAAATTGGTAGTAATTTATTGCATCGCCCCAATGGCGGTAAGGGCTTGTTATTGGGTGGATTACCCGCTGCTCAGCGTGGGAAAGTGGTCATTATTGGCGGTGGTGTTGCCGGAACTAATGCCGCTATTGTCGCTGCTGGGCTTGGCGCCGAAGTGACAGTGTTTGACCTAAACCGAGATCGTTTAGAGTCCCTGCGAGCTATTGGGCCTAATGTTACGGGTTTATATCCCTATCCGGCGGAAGTCGCGAACGCTGTCGCGGACGCTGATTTAGTCGTGGGTGCGGTATTGGTTATTGGTGAAAAAGCACCACATGTGGTTAGTACGGATATGGTCAAGTCTATGGCACCGGGAGGTGTGATTGTCGATATTTCTGTGGATCAGGGTGGCTGTATTGAGACCACCAAACCCACCACTTACGAATCACCAACCTATATCGAACATGGCGTGGTGCATTTTTGTGTCACAAATATGCCGGGTGCAGTACCACGCTCCGCGTCACAAGCGTTGTCTGCAAGCCTAATTCCCTATGTGTTAACGCTAGCCAGTGGCAATTGGCGTGATGATGAAGCTTTGGCCAAAGCAGTGAATGTTGATGGAGGTAAACTAGTGCATCCTGCCTTGATAAAAGATTTGCCCGAATTAGTGAATTAAACTAGAGTGGGCGCATATCATTACTGAATTGCACTAGTCATAGGGTTATTTACTCGACGAGGCAATTATCCAGCAAATAGCGCAAGATATTCAATTCGGTGAAAAAGCAATCGGTTATTGGGCTACAATAAAGCGCATGAATTCTGAATCTCATGAAGGACGGTTAGGGTAGTAAGTGACACGAAACAGCTCCGGTTCAAATAACCCGATGAATCATTCGGCGAATAAACTCCAACGCGGATTACGCGAAGCGGCACTAATACTTTTAGGCGCGTTGTCAGTTTATTTGTTCGTCGCACTCGTCACATACAATATCAATGATCCCGCTTGGTCCCATAGTAGCCAGCAGCGACATATCAGCAATGCTGGTGGAGTTCTAGGTGCATGGTTTTCTGATGTGGTTTTTTTCCTGTTTGGCTATTTTGCCTATTTGTTACCATTGATGGTGGCAACCATAGGTTGGCAATTATTCCATTTTTCGGCCGATGACAAAGCGCAAGAAGCCCGTAGTAACGCAACTCATTCAGCTTTAAAAACTATTGGGTTAATTTTCACGGTTGGCGCGGGTACAGGTTTGTTGGCCTTGCAATGGCAAGTTTCAATTGACTATTTGCCCGCGAATAGCGGTGGCGTTATTGGCGGATTGATTGCGCAAAATCTATCAGCTTTAGTGAGTCCCATTGGCGCCAATTTATTTTTAGCTGCCTTATTTCTCACCGGACTAAGTTTATTCTCGGGTTTATCTTGGGTGCGATTAATTGTACGCACAGGACAATTATTCGCAGCACGTTTTGAATCCATGCAACATGCGCGTCAGGAGCGCAAAGCGGCTAAGCAAGCTAAAGCCGAACGCAAAGAATTAGTCATTAAAGAAACTCGGCGCATCGAAAAACGCAAGCCACCAAAAATTGCGCCCAGCAAACCTCTGACACCCATAACTGTGACTGTGCGTGAGAAAAAAGAAAAACAAATTCCATTATTCGACACACCAGCAGCAGATATGGGTTTGCCAGCTTTAGGTTTACTCGACGAGCCCGTGGAGCATGAGCATAAAGTAGCGCCAGCGGTATTAGAAGCAATGGCGCGTCAAGTGGAATTGAAATTACGTGATTTTGGCATTCAAGCCGAAGTGACCGAAGTATTTCCCGGTCCGGTGATTACTCGTTTTGAATTAATGCCTGCACCCGGAGTGAAGGGTAGTCAGATTGCAAATTTATCCAAAGATTTAGCGCGCAGTCTTTCGGTGATCAGTGTACGCGTGGTCGATGTTATTCCGGGTAAATCGGTTATTGGTCTAGAGATTCCCAATGAAAATCGTGAAATCGTGCGCTTAGTTGAAATTATTCGTTCGAAAAAATACGAAGATGCTGCATCACCACTGACCTTGGCTTTGGGTAAAGATATTGGCGGCAATTCGGTTATTGCCGATTTGGCGAAAATGCCGCATTTATTAGTGGCGGGAACCACGGGTTCGGGTAAATCTGTGGCAATAAACGCCATGGTGTTGAGCTTGCTTTATAATGCCACACCCGATCAAGTGCGCTTAATTATGATCGATCCAAAAATGTTGGAATTATCTATCTACGATGACATTCCACATTTGTTAACCCCGGTGGTCACGGATATGAAAGAAGCCGCTAGCGCCTTGCGTTGGTGTGTTGGTGAAATGGAGCGTCGATATAAATTAATGGCCTCACTCGGCGTACGCAATATTACTGGTTGTAATCGCAAAATTAATGAAGCCATTGCGCGTAAAGAGCCCATTCTCGATCCTTTATACAATCCAGATTCTTTTGAACCACAAGAAACTTTAGAGGCATTACCTTATGTCGTCGTCATCATTGATGAGTTAGCCGATATGATGATGGTTGTGGGCAAAAAAGTTGAAGAGTTAATCGCACGTTTAGCACAAAAAGCCCGCGCAGCTGGTATACATTTAATTCTTGCGACTCAACGGCCATCTGTCGATGTGCTTACGGGCTTAATCAAAGCCAATATCCCCACACGTATCGCATTTCAAGTTTCATCAAAAATTGATTCACGCACCGTCATTGACCAATCGGGAGCCGAACAACTGCTTGGACACGGTGATATGCTTTTCATGCCGCCGGGCACGAGTATTCCCAATCGTGTGCATGGTGCATTTGTTGATGATCATGAAGTGCATAATGTGGTGGCCGATTTGAAAAAACGCGGCAAACCGGATTATAACGAAGACATCACCGCCGAACGAAGCGGCGAGCCTATTCCTGGTTTGAAAGGTGAGGTCGATGATGATGCGGAAAGTGATCCGCTTTATGATCAAGCAGTGGAAATGGTTTGTGAAAGCCGCAAAGCCTCAATTTCCAGTATTCAGCGACGTTTAAAGATTGGATACAATCGAGCTGCACGCATGGTAGAAGCCATGGAGGCGGCGGGAGTGGTCAGCGCGGTGCAATCCAATGGGCAGCGTGAAGTCCTTGCGCCACCATCGGTGGTGTCATAAGCAACTTCTGAAAAATCACATTTTTCACCGTAAAAACAATATGCCAGCATAATTATCCTTTTGTTGAACTATTCCTAATTAATGATATTCTAATCCACTTAATTTTCACCTACTGTTGCATGAAAGGACGTTTTAAACACCCATGGGTTTTCTTACAAAAACAAAATTACGTTGTTTTCATTTAACTCACTTAATTACTACTTTAGTGCTAGTTAATTTCATGGCTATTGTTCAAGCTGAGACTTTAACGCTGGAACAAGTGCTACAACAAGCCATCGATAATAACATTGGATTAAAAATCGCAGACCTTGGGGTGCAGAAATCCCAACTTGAGCGTGACAAAGTTGAAGCCATGTTAGGCATTAATTTAAATGCAAGCGCAAAAACCAATCACGATGTCAGCTTTCTAGGTACACCGAGTAATCGACTGGATTCCACGGTGAGCGCTAGTAAGTTGTTAGCTCAGGGCATCGCAGTGAGTTTGTCCGGGCGTTATAGTTATGAAAATGCCGATTTAGCGCTCTCGCCGATTCTTCCTAATCCTAATCACACCACGTCTTTGGATTTGCAGGTATCGCAGCCTTTGTGGCGTGGTAAGGATAATATTGCCTATATTGAAAGTTTGGCGAATTCCGGACTTTCGGAAAAAATGGCGCAATTACAAAATAACGCAATTCGCGAACAATTAGCGAATCAGGTCACCATATTATTTCATGGTATTGCTTTGCTAAGTCAGCAAGTGAAAAATATCGAACAAGGCATTCAGCGCACCGATCGTATGATTCGTCATATTAAAAACAATCAAAGCCTTGGATTGTCCGAACGCAAAGATATTTTGCAAATTGAAGCACAGAAAAACGCACAGCTTGCCGAAAAGCAAAATTTATTAGTGAATTTGCAACAACAACAAATCAACCTAAATCGACTTTTGGGACGTGATGCCAATAGTGAAATTCAACCTTTGTTAGGTCAACAAGCTGTGGCTATGAAACCCTTGGATGAAAGCTTGGATAAAGCCAAACAAGCCAGTACGCTTTTAGCGCTGCAAAAATATAAGATTGAATTGGCTGAATCAGTGATCCGACTAAACCAGGACGCAAAAAAAGACCGCTTGAACGCGTTTGCTACGCTTGGTTCACGTAGCAGTCATGGCGAGAATGGTTTAGGTCAAAGTATTGGTGAGTTTGATTGGGCAGGAAGTGTAGGCGTTGAATTCCAACAAGCGATGGATAAACGCGGCGTGAATGCCAATTTAAGCCAAGCACGATTGGATCGATCCGTCGCCTTACACGAAGAACGTGACTTAGTCATTAATTTAGAGTTTCAAGTCAAAGGCTTAGTAGCAGAAATACATAGTGTTAAATTAGCCAATGATGCTGCAAATCTGCGCTTGCAAAGCGAGCATGAAAAACTCATTGAAGCTGAACAACGTTATAAAACCGGGCGTGCAACCACCATGGAATTAATTCGTTTTGAAAATGAATTTGCTTCAGCGGAGCTGGTGCTCAATCTGAAAAGAATTGAGTTGCAAACCAAAGTTGTGCAATTGGATGTATTAACCGGTGATATTTGGCAGCGAGTCGTTGCATTACCAAAATAGTGAGTTAAATATAAAATAATGAAAAGTTTATTACGCTTTTTAGTCAATCGTGGATTAGTTGTTAATCTAGTGTCCATCATGTTGGTAGTGCTCGGTCTTTATGCTGTCTTTAGCATTAACCGCGAAGCCTTTCCAAATGTAAATTTAGATCAAATTAGTATTAATGTTGGTTATCCTGGTGCAACGCCTACTGAAGTCGAAAAATTAATTATTTCACCAATTGAACAAGAATTAAAAGCACTAAGCGGAATCGACAAAATGACATCAATTGCTTTTCCAGGTTCTGCACGTATCACCTTGGAACTTGATCATGATGCGTCTAATCGAGACAAAATTGTTGGCGATACTCAACTCGCAGTCGATCGCGCACGTTTGCCGCAAGATTTGCCCGCAGACCCAAGTGTGCTTGAAGTTGATGGTGCGGTTTTTCCAATTATCAATTTAGTAATATCAGCGCCCGTTAGCGAACTAGAGCTAAAACGTCTTGGTGATCGCATCGAAGATGATCTTTTGCGCATAAAAGGCGTTGCTCGGGCAATACTGCAAGGCGAGCGTCGCGCAGAAATTTCCATTGTACTCGATCCGAAAAAAATGAAACAACATCGTGTATCAGTGGGTGAGGTTTCTAACTTATTGTCCAGTTGGAATGTGAATGCACCCGGTGGCGAAATGGAAACTCCCGATGGTCAAAAAGCCGTACGCATTGTTGGAGAATTTAAGGACTCACAAGACATCGGAAACTTGGTATTGCGCGCCAATGAATTTGGCAGCGGTTTGCGCTTAAAAGATATTGCCAGCATTAGTGAAGATTTGGAACAAGCACAAGTTTATTATGATGTTAAAGGCGTACCCGCTCTTAACATTATTGTCATGAAAAAAACCGAATCCGATATAATTCGCACCGTCGACCGAGTACGTGAGTATCTCGACACAATCCCGAAACGGTATGGTGAAGATGTCAGTGTAAGTACGCATACGGATTTTTCGAAATTTGCTCGCATGCGCTTGGGCGTGTTATCGACCAATGGTCTGGTCGGTATTGTTTTGGTCTTTATTTCACTGATTTTGTTTTTACGCCCATCTGTGGCGCTCACCACCACTTGGGGCTTGCCTATTGTTTTTCTCACAGGCTTATTTGCGCTCTATGTATCCGGTGTGACGCTGAATTTAATTTCCATGCTCGGTTTTATTATGGTGTTGGGCATGTTGGTTGATGACGCGATTATTGTCGGCGAGAATATTACCTATCACATGGAAAAAGGCATGACACCGCGAGAAGCAGCGGTGATCGGTTCGCTGGAATTATTTGGACCAGTGACCGCAACCGTAATGACTACGATTGTGGCCTTTCTACCGATGATGTTCATGTCTGGTATGATTGGGAAATTCATTGTAGCGATTCCTATTGTTGTTATCGCGTTGCTATTTTTCTCTTGGTTGGAATCTTTTTTAGTTCTACCCAGTCATGTGGCCACGGTTGCTAATCCAAAATCTCATCCTAAAGAACGTGCTTGGATCAAAGCATTGGAAAATGGCTATGGCAGTGTTTTGGAATTCGCTTTAAGGCATCGTTGGATTACATTAATTCTCACGTTTATAATTTTTGTAGGTAGCATTGGCTTAGCAAAGAATAGTTCGTTTCAGTTGTTTCCTGCCGTGGGTGTTGATCAATACCTAGTGCGTTTGACTGCGCCACCTGGCATTGATCTAGAGCATATGCGTGATCGTATGCGCGCTGTGGATCTTGCCATCAGGGAACGCATCAATCCAGAATTTTTAGAAGCAACAGTATTAAGTACTGGGCAGATTTCCATGGATTCGGGTGATCCTCTAACTCAACGAGGCAGTCGTTTTGGCCAAATTCGTGTGTTGTATCATCCAGCAGTAAGTCGTCCAGAACATGATGCTCTGGATGATATGCGTAAAATCCAAAAAGAATTACCGTCCATGTTTAAAGATTTGGATATTGCGTTCACGGAAATTCGTCCAGGTCCTCCCACAGGTCGCGCCTTGGAAGTCGAAATTATTGGTGACGATGAAGAAGCAAGTGCAGCGGTGGCTGAAGGTTTAATCACGTTCTTACGCAACACAAACGGCGTAACAACGGTTGAGAGTGGGTTGCAGCCGGGCGATAAGGAAGTGCATGTGGTTTTAAACCGTTCACTAGCGGCTTATGCAGGCGTAGATTTATTAACGGCTGCCAGCCACGTGCGCGCCGCGGTTGGTGGTTTACGGGTTGGCACTATTCGTCGTGGCACTGAAGAAATCGACTTAACGATTCGTTTTCCAGAAACCCGCGATCAATTAAAAATGGTCAAACAACTTAACATTCCTAATCAGCGCGGTGGTTTGGTGCCCCTGGCCAAGATTGCCAAGTTTGAAGAGAACGATGGTTACACCACGATTCGTCACATCGGCGGTTTACGCGTGGTGAGTGTGCTCGCAAATATTGATGAAGAACTGATTACCAGTATCGAGCTCAATAAAATTGTCGCTGAGAAACAAAAAGAATGGACCGGAGACAATGCAACTAAGGTTCGTATTAATTATGGTGGTGAAGCGGAAAAGAATGCCGAATCGTTTAGAGGTTTAGCCTTTTCATTTTTATTCGCCATGATTGGTATCTTTTTTATTCTTGCAATTCAATTCAATAATTTAACATATCCTTTTATCGTAATGTCAGCCATTCCATTTGGCGCGATTGGAATTATAGTGAGTTTTTATTTTCACGATTTGTTCTGGCGCCCGACACCACTTTCCTTTTTTGCCATGATGGGTATGGTGGCTTTATCTGGGGTGGTGGTTAACAGTTCACTGGTCTTGCTTGTTTTTATTCAGCGAGCCATTGAAAATGGGATGGATGTGGTGGAAGCAGTCGTGCTCGCCGGTCGACGACGACTGCGCGCCGTGCTTTTAACCGCAACAACGACGGTCGTTGGACTATTGCCTACCGCGTATGGTTGGGGCGGTGGTGATCCATTCGTTGCACCTATGGCATTAGCTTTATCCTGGGGACTTATTTTCGCCACAGTAATTACCCTGGTCGCCATTCCAGCGTTCTTTGTTGCATTCATGTCACTTCGGTCACGATTAGCACGACTATTCAAACGTGGGGAAAATGCATAACGAAGTATTGGGTACCTAAATGGCTTCCTAGTTTTCAATCAATAGGGTGTGTAAATCAAAGTTTGTTGTATATTTGTTCATGACAAAGTCGCTCAAATGTATTGAAAGGTCATGCAATTCGCTACAACTCAAGATTTGTTGTGGCGAAGTTGTTTTATTCGTTTACGGTCATGAGATTGCTTGCCGAAAGCAAGCCGCTGTCATCATAAAATTTTAAACTTGATAGCTATAAAAATACCATTCACTTTTTTTCGCTTTAATTACATCATAAAGTTTTTGTGCATTAACGTTATCAGTGGCAGTTAGCCATTGAAGTCTAGCAGCGCCCTGAGCAATGACAAAATCATAACAATGTTCAATTAATTTCTTGCCTATGCCTTTAGCACGGTATTCCGGTTTTACATAAAGATCATTCATAACACCTACTTTGGCAGTGATGCTTGAAGCAAACGTAAAATAAACCGTAGCAAAGCCGACGACACTGGTTTCATGGCGATAAAGGAATTGACAGCCCATGGGGTTTGATTCAGAAAATTGTGAAAAGAATGCTCGATTGTTTTCATCGGAAATCGAATGAATTTTATAGAACTCCTGGTATTGGCGAATCAATGGTAACAACTCGTCAATGGTATTTGTTGTAACACTTTCAATCATTAGAAAAACCCGGAACCTTAGAATTGAATGACTTATTATACTTTAATTTCGTCTGAATAGTGCAAGCCAAAAACCTGCACCTAAGAAAAATATTCCACTGAGACTGTTTTGCATTCGTTGTGATTGCGATGATGCTAGTAATTTCTGTAAACGCCCCGCGACAATGGCATAAAGTCCGTCAAAAAACGTAGCCAGAAATAAGAAGCTCAGCGAAAGCAGAATGATTTGCTGAGCATAGTTATTCTGATTGCTCGCAAACTGAGGTAAAAACGCACTAAAAAACAAAATGGTTTTTGGATTGCTTAAGGAGACAAAAAAACCACGACTGAACGAACCGATGGCACTTTGTGTGGGTGCTGGCTGATGGTGTCTTATGACGGCGAGTAAATGTTTGATGCCCAAATATAGTAAATAGGCTACGCCTGCCCAGCGCAATAGCTCAAATCCTTTTGAAATGGATTGTACGAAAAAAGTGGTAGCGAATGCTGCAACACTTAATTGAAGAATCATGGCAGAGGAGGTGCCAAGCACGGTTTGTAAACCTCGTTTGTAGCCATGAGAAATACTTGTGGACACGATAATTAATACATTTGGTCCCGGCACAATAATGATTGCCATGGAGACAAGTATAAAACTGTAATATTGAATGCTGTCCATAGGTTGAGCTCACAAAAAATTAAAGTATAAAGTGCCTATTCTTTTTAAAAATTTATCCACCAATCATTTTATTACCAGCCTGATCAAGTACAAAGTTAGCATAATCCGGAGTGACAATTTTGATTGCATCGATATCGTGTAAGGCGCTAGATAGATTAAATTGATTGTGATTATGCGGTAAATATACATAGGTAAATGCATTGCTACCAAAGTCAAGACCAGAAGAATCCGCAACCAAGATTCCATCGACCCACATTTGAAACACGCCCGCTAAGGAAAAATGAAATTCAAATTGGTGATAACTGCCATCGGCTGGGGCAGTGCTGTTTCCGAAAACATCCGTCCAACCGCGCACCCGTGGATAATAAATATCGTTTGAGCTAGTATTGCGTGGTTGCAGGGTGACTTGATCGCCTTGTCCGGGCCAATTAACATTAACTCCGACGGAACTATTGGTAAATAAATAAACAATTTTATGTTCATACAAGCCCATGATTTGTTGACCCGCCGCAATGCGATATTGAAATTGAAGCCAAAATTCCTGTAAGGGCTGATCAAATTGTAAACGCAAAGGAGCACTCATTAGGTTGCGTTCATTGCCATAAACAAGGCTTAAGACATTACCCATGGTGCCATCGGCTTTTAGTGTTTGACGTACATGGGTCAGTTGGGTATTGACTGCGTACTCGTCGACAATTGAGATACCTTTAAAATACCAGCCGTTAAACGTATTACCGAGTGGCGCCTCACTTAAATCGGAAAACCATTGACTGTTAACCAACTGGACGGTTTGTGTGGATGGGTTGGTAAGCGAGTCTGTGACAGTGTTCGTGGTATTGCTGGTGTTAGTATTTTGCTCTTCATTCTGGACCTGCGATTCTACCGGTGGAATAGACACTTGTTTACGCGGTGGGTCATCGTTTGTGCAACTTAATAAGCAGATGCCTAGTGTTATGGCTAAACCCAGTGTAATTGCTTTCATCATATCTCACGTCCATTGTTAATTTGTGATGATTGTTTATTAGTGCATAGTGTAGGGTTAGATCAGGCAATGAAGCAAGTGCTATCGTTTTCGTATATGAGACAGATCTACTTCATAAATAGTAAAATTAAATAATATTTTAGACCTCAAGCTAGAAAATGGCCTCAATTGAGAAAAGCTATATGGGCATTTTTTATTGCAATACAAATTCTAAAGCCGCAGCCACATGAATTTCTGTGGTATCAAATAGTGGAATCGTGGTATCTGTTTGTTGAATTAAAAGGCCAATCTCGGTACAGCCTAATATAATGGCTTGTGCACCCTGATCCTCAAGTGTTTGTATAATTCGAAGATAATGTTTTTTCGATTCCTCAACGATTTTACCAAGACAAAGTTCAGAAAAAATAATTTCATTAATGATTGTTCTATCTTCTTTGTTTGGAGTTATCACTTGTAATTGATATTTTTCTGATAGGCGTCGTTTATAAAAATCCTGTTCCATGGTGAAAGCGGTGCCTAGCAAGCCGACTCTTGTTATTTTTTGGTGTTGCAGCGCTTGACCCGTGGTATCAACAATATTTAAAAGCGGAAC
>Ga0224506_10002203_pt1 | contig 13413 bp, 6 predicted proteins | sample SF_Jan12_sed_USG_2_FD_169108 | JGI IMG/M metagenome (GOLD analysis project Ga0224506, IMG submission 169108) | Sediment microbial communities from San Francisco Bay, California, United States - SF_Jan12_sed_USGS_8_1 | ecosystem: Environmental > Aquatic > Marine > Sediment | place: USA... | reverse complement strand
TGCGCCAGGGTTCCGGTTGGAAGCGATCTTTGTAATAAAAGTAGATGATCCAAACGAGCGCTGGAGCGAGGATCGCGGATATAAAAACCCAGACAGTCATGGAAATTATTTAGATACTATCACAAACTTCTAGCAATAAGAAACGGTGAATAAAGCAGAGATGGAGTCATTGACTTTTGTGATTTGGGTTGCTATAAGTCCATTTCAGGATCGACAAGATCAACAGGGGAAGAAAAAATTTAAGGAGAAAGAAGATGAAACGCTTTTTCTGGATGATTCCTCTGATATTTTTACTTATTCTTGGAGCCTGCAGGAAAGAGCCAAAGCATGTGACTGTCCAGCACATACTGATCGCTTTTGAGGGAACGATTCCCAAAAAGGATGTAACGCGCACACAGGAAGAAGCAGAGGATCTGGCGTTTGAGATTTTTGAAAGGGCCAAGAAAGGGGAGGATTTCGACAGCTTGGTCAAAGAATATTCAGATGATCAGTATCCAGGAGTATACAAGATGTCGAATTTCGATATGGAGCCTGAAACAGATCAGGGCGAGTCTTCCCGCTCAAAGATAGTGAAAGCGTTCGGTGATGTGAGTTTCAAGCTCTTGGTCAATGAGATAGGTCTTGCTGAACACGATCGGGAAGATAGTAAATACGGCTGGCACGTCATCAAGAGAATCAAATAGAAAGCTTTGATGAAAGAATTATCTATCGGGATCGATAATTACTGTCTGTTTCCCCTGAATCTGTCACCCCTAGAAACGCTGGAATGGGCGAAGGACAAGGGAGCAGAAGGCGTCCAATTTTCTGGGCTCAATCCTGAGGATGAGCACAGAGTTGATGACGTCTATCTGAAGGACCTTGCTGCGTATGCAGAAGAAAATGATCTCTATCTGGAATGGGGAAGAGGACAGCACATACCGTTTGACATGGAGACGTGGGAGAGGAAAGACATTGTATCGATCAACCGAAAGGCCGCTGACCAAGCTACAATTCTCGGGACTCGAATCATAAGATCATGTTCAGGCGGTTTGATGCGCTGGAGCGAAAAAAGCCCAACGACAGAAACTCTCCTCCAGGAGATGGCCAAAAGCCTTCGAGCTCAACGTCAGATTCTCCGGGATAACAATGTGATCCTGGCCATCGAGACACATTTCGAGTTCACAACTCATGAGTTGCTAAGGCTGTTCGATCGATGCGAGGTAGAACCTGGAGATTATCTCGGGATCTGCCTGGATACGATGAACCTTCTGACCATGCTGGAGGATCCACTCGAGGCCACTCGAAGGATTCTTCCCTGGGTAGTCAGCACTCATATCAAGGATGGAGCCGTTCTTTTGAACAAGGACGGTTTGGTCACTTTTCCTGCGGAAATCGGAAAGGGCGTGATAGGTCTCCACAAGATATGCGAGCTCTTGGCTCATGAGTCACATGACATCAACCTTTCGATCGAGGATCACGGAGGAAGCTTCTTTTTACCCATCTTTGATCCTCTTTTTCTCTCCAAGTTTCCTGATCTGACAACAGAAGAATTTGCTTGCATCATGCGAATGGCCCTGCAAGCAAACGGAAAGATGGATAAAGGTGAATTAACCATCACAAAAAGGGAGGACTGGCCACAGATCTGTGAGCACAGGATCAAGCGCGATATCCATTCGCTCAGGCGATTGGTTCGACAACAATAATTTTAAGCCTCATGGCGCTTAATGACTACCAAAGTGATGTCATCACCTTGAGGCGTATCTTTTGTATGGATTGATACAGCCTGGAGAATGGCAGCTTGGATTTCTCGGGCAGAAAGAGATGCGTTTGCTTTTATGACCTCTATAAGCCGTTCGTCGCCAAAGAGTTTGTCCTTATTTTTTTTTGGTTCAGGATTCCTTGCTTCTGTGATTCCGTCTGTATACAAGACAAGGACATCGCCAAGCTGTAAGGATGTTGTTTGTTGGCTGTACGTTTGGTCCGGGAGAAAACCCAGCACCAGATCTCCTGTTTCCAACCTTTCGATTTCCCCATTTGTTCGCAGAAGGATAGGGGGGTTATGACCTGCATTTGTGGATGTAAATGTGGATGTGTTTCTGTCTAACACACCATAGAAAAAGGTGGCAAACATATTGGATTCAGTGGATCGGACAAGAAGGTTATTGATGCGCGAGACAACCTCGGCGATTTTCCCCGTCTCAAGAGCTTGCGCGTGAAGACTGGCTTGAAGGTTGGCCATGAGAAGAGCTGCGGGAATACCCTTTCCAGAGACATCGCCGATTGCAATTCCAAGTTGACCCTTTCCCAAATCCAGAAAATCGAAGTAGTCTCCCCCGACCTGCATGCTGGGCAGGCTCGTTCCAGCGATTTGGAAGCCGGATAATTGAGGCATCTCACGAGGCAGAAGTCTTTCCTGTATTTTGCGTGCTGTTTCCAGCTCACTTTCCAAATGCGCCCTCATTATGGCTTCATCTCTGCCTTTTTTCACCGCTGTGGTCATGGCGTTAAAGGAAGCAGCAAGGTCGCCCAGTTCATCCTCGTTAGGGATGTCGATTTTGATATCAAAATCCCCTTTAATGATGCGTTGCGTGCCGCGATGAAGGGCTTTAACTGCAGAGGTGAAACTAGTGGTGATGCGAATGCCGAAGAAGAGCATAAAAGCTTCGAAGATGAGCATCACTATAGCAAGAGATAGAAGTACTATCATGACGACAAGGCTAAAGGGATTCTGTTGAGAGGTCAGTTCTTCCCAAATACTGGCTATGCTGATCTCGGACAAGAGAAGGGTTTTTCTGTTTTCAAACTTTCCAGATATAATCGATACAACATCGATGTCTGTCATGCCAAAGTATAAGGGACGATGCCATATTGATCCAGAGGACTTCTGGGTATCTTTTGGATTGGGTTCTTCTGTGATGTATTTTCCCTGTAGTTTTTCGATGGGCTTGTCTTCTTCTTTTTCCACTAAACGTAACGGTGTGCCGGCAACAGTCATCCTTACCGAACTGGAGAGGATAAAGCTCACATCACTCTGGATATTTTTGGCCAGACGGTTCATCATAGACTGGTCAATTCTTCCCCCATGGATGGACAGATCGTTATCTCTTCCTCTGCTTATCCGAATGAGCCATAATCCGGAGTCTATCCAAAAGTAATCTCCAATCGTTAATTCTTTCGGTTCAGCATAAGGAGATTCATTTGAGTCGAGCAAGGAAAGAAATCTCTGAAGCCAAGGAGGTGTTTCTCCTTGAGGGAGAATGTGGACACCTGTTTTTTCATAGGAGAAGGATTGAGCAAATACACTCGGGATGAAATTTTCATCGGTTACGGATAGACTCTTCCAATCACTGAGAATGGATCTGGCTTGTATAGCCCTGGTTGCACCCAATGTGCCATAAAGAATAAGTAATCCCATCAGGATGACAAGTGCCAATGGGACCACTGCAATCAAAAAGGCACTGATGGCAAGCTTTGGCTTGAGTTTCATGAAATGCAGCCGAGCGCCCAAGAATATATGGATGAAGCTGAAAAACCAGAAAAGCTCGAGAGAGCTGATGGAATAGATAGCAAAGCTGCTTCCTAGAGTTTTCAAGTTAGTTGCTGTAGAAAACAGGAGAAAAATATTTTCGGATGTCGGTTCAACAACTTCTGATTGATACGCGGCTGTTCCGCCAATTATCAAAAAACAAAAAGCCAGAAATCCGAGAAGAAACAAGGCTGTTCGTCTTCGAGAGGTGAGGTGGCGATAGGGTTTATATCGGCGGAAAAGCAAGAAGACAAAAGAGAATGCTGCTGTGTTTATCCAGACACCTTCAGCTTGATTGATGAAGAGGAGCAAAATAATGCTGAGTGCCAACCAAACTATCCAGAACTTCCTCAGTCTGGTATCTAGAAGAAGCATCCAGACAGCCAATCCCCATGTGCCAAGTGCCGCAAGAGCGACGAGCCAAATGGATAGCGGATGGGAAGCTCCCAAGACCAAACGAAGAATCCAGATCAAGAAACTGCCTGCAACAATTCTCAAGCATGCCTTCCAGACCGGATCATTGAGAGGAGATTTTTCTTTTTTCCCTAATTTTCGAAGTGTAAGCTCCTCAGGGATGCGCTTTTCATTTTGCTTAGAAGCTGCCTTTATGTCTGATATCTTTTTCTTCTCCGAGCGCCAGAATTTTAGTTTCATTAATCGACTCCTTGGTGTATACCTTATGCTTTCTGTTCGGCTCGATTTTGCATGCTTAGTTCCCCTTTAGCTATTACCACAGGAGAGGACGGCGGTCAAGTCGGCATATATTGTATATTTTTCATTCATATTGGAGGGAAATTTCGATAAACTATAGAGGATCATGTCCCAGCACGAACCATTCGTTTTTCGGAAGATTGAAAAACTCCTGGAGAAAGCCTTTGATTTGGGGATTGACCTTCCTTTTCAGCTGGATTTGAGTCCTTTGTTCGAAGATATCAGCATAGGTTCAAAAAAAATTCCAAATCGTTTTGCCGTCCAGCCCATGGAAGCATATGATGGAAACCCAGATGGATCACCCGGAGAATTGACTTTCCGGCGGTATTTCCGCTTTGCTCAAGGGGGAAATGGTCTGATCTGGTTTGAGGCGACAGCTGTTGTACCAAAAGGACGCTCCAATCCACGGCAATTGTGGCTTCACAAGCAAAGTTTGGATGGCTTCAAAAGACTCGTTGAAAAGACGCGCTGTGCTGCCCTCGAAGCCTTCGGAGCCGACCATGAGATTTATTGTGTGCTTCAGTTAACTCACTCTGGACGGTACAGCAGACCCGAAGGAGAACCTCAGCCTCAGGTTGTCCTTTTGAATCCTTATTTAGATGAAAAAAGGGATAATTTGCATGTATTCAACGACGAAGAATTGGATCGCTTACAGGAGAGCTTTGTTGAAGCGACCAGGCTAGCTTATCAAGCTGGCTTTGATGCGGTGGATATAAAAGCCTGCCATGGCTATCTGATCAACGAACTTCTGGCGTCCTTTAATCGAGAAAATAGTCGCTATGGAGGCGGTTTTCTAAACAGGATACACTTTCTTGTGGATACCATCAAAAAAGTTCATCAAGAAGTTCCTGAGATTGGCCTTGCTGTGCGATTGAACGCTTATGATGGTCTACCCTATCCCTACGGTTTCGGAGTTTCTAAAGACAAATCTCTGGGTATCGATCTCGCAGAGCCAAGGGCATTGATTCGCCGGCTCATCGAGGAAGGATGTGCCCTTATCAACATCACGTTGGGGATTCCGCAAGTGTCCCCTCATCTGGGAAGACCATATGACCGTTCACTTTTTGGGTCTCCCTTGCCTCCAGAGCATCCCCTTGAGGGAATATCACGTTTTCTCACTGTAACAGGCAAATTACAGAAGGAATTTCCGGACATACCCATGGTCGGGACAGGATATTCCTGGCTGCGCCAATTTCTTCCTTATGTCGGAGCCGCTGTCCTCAAAAGAAAAGAAGCAGCTTTCATCGGCCTTGGCCGAAGTTCATTAGCTTATCCTGATGGACCCAAAGATTTGATGACCAAAGGCGCTATGGATCCAAAAAAGGTTTGTTTCGCCTGTTCCAGGTGCAGCGAGTTGATGCGGATGGGCGATAATGCTGGATGTGTGGTGCGCGATAAAGAAACATATGGGGATCAATATGAAAAGCTTAGGAAGGAGAGGAAAAAACAATGAAGAGAAGCACTCTCGAAATAAACGGGACAACTTTTCCCTTCTACTCGCTCAACACCCTTATCATAGGAAGCGGTGCAGCGGCCTTGAATGCTGCTGTTAGCTTGCACAGATATGGACAAAAAGATATCGCGATCGCCACCGATCTCTGGGGAGGAGGCACTTCCAATAACGCTGGATCGGATAAACAAACCTATTACAAGCTCTCTCTCGCTGGGGACTTTCCCGATTCTCCTCTAGAAATGGCCCAGGACCTGTTCAAAGGCGGGTGCATGCATGGCGATGTCGCTCTCTGTGAGGCGCTGAATTCGGCCCAAGCCTTTCATAATTTGGTCAACTTGGGAGTTCCTTTTCCCCATGATAGGTATGGCGCCTATGTGGGATATAAGACAGACCATGACCCACGAGGGAGAGCTACATCAGCCGGTCCTCTCACCTCGAGACTGATGTTTGAGGCACTGGCTAAAGAGATCAAGGATAAAGAAATCGAAGTCTATGACCGACATGAAATCATCGGCTTGTTGACCACAGAAAAAGATGGCGAGAAACATGTGATCGGAGCCATTGCTGTTGACAGGAATAACCTGGAATCTGAAAATTATGGATTTGTTTTATTCAATGCAGTGAACGTGGTATTGGCTACAGGAGGACCAGCAGGCATCTACAAGACCTCTGTCTATCCGAAAATCCAGATCGGGTCCCACGGTCTGGGCTTCGAAATCGGGGCCATCGGTCAAAATCTGACAGAATCCCAGTATGGGTTGGCTTCGATTAAATTTCGATGGAACCTCTCCGGGACATACCAGCAGGTGATACCACGGTATGTGTCAAGAGATAAAGAAAGTCAGGATGAGCAAGAGTTTTTGAACGATTATTTCCCAGATATGGGGAAATTAGCCACAGCCATCTTCCTCAAGGGGTACCAGTGGCCCTTTGATCCCCGAAAGGTGAGAAATTATGGTTCGTCCTTGATCGATATTCTGGTTTATCAGGAGACTGTTCTCAAGGGAAGGAGAGTCTTTCTGGATTTTACCCGTAATCCGAGCGGAGGAGGGATTCTTGATGATTTTTCCTTTGACCTTTTAGATAAGGAGGCCTACGAATACCTTAGGAAATCCGGCGCTTTGTTTGGAACTCCCATCAAACGTCTTATGAAGATGAACCAGCCAGCGATCGATCTGTACAAAGACCATGGAATTGATATCACTAAGGAATATTTAGAGATTGCTGTCTGTGCCCAGCACAACAATGGCGGAATGAAAGGCAACATCTGGTGGGAGAGCAATATCAAACATTTGTTTCCTGTAGGAGAAGTCAATGGAACGCACGGCGTTTACAGGCCCGGTGGCTCGGCGCTAAATTCTGGACAGGTGGGAAGCCTACGGGCAGCTTTGTATATCTCTAAAAGGTATGATGAAAAACCTCCAGCCGAACAGGTTTTTTTGGATTTGTCAGGGGAACAGATAAAGAAAAGATTATCCTTCGCCAGATACATCATTGACGCTAATTCTAGAGGTGTTCATTTTCTGAAGAGTTCGAAGGAGGAGATCCAGGAGAGGATGACCTCCTGTGGCGCCCACATCAGAGACCCCAATAAAATCAGTGAAGCTATTGCTGAAGCTTGGAAACTCTATGATAGGATGAAAAACGAGATGCGAATTCCAGCTGTCACAGAGCTCCCCGGAGCCTTTAAAAACCTAGATTTGTGTTTGACTCAAGCCATGTACCTGGAAGCAATAGGGGAGTACATAGACAAAGGGGGACAGAGCAGAGGTTCTTATCTCGTGTTGAATCCTGATGGCGAGAAACCCTGTATGGAGCTGGGGGAGGAGTGGAAATTCTTCTTAAATAAAGAGGATGCTTTTGTAAGCCGAAAGATTCTAGAGATCTTTCTGGATGAAAAAGGCAACATCCAAAAGCAGTGGGTCGATATCCGGTCCATACCTCAGGAGGACAATTGGTTTGAGAATGTCTGGAATCGTTACTTGAACGATGAGACTATAATATGAATCAGGTCTATCAGCCCTGATCAGGCGTTTTTAGTTTTTGATCACCCATTTATCCTGTTCTTTTGTGAGGATGAGTGTTGATTTTTGTCTGGGTTTTACGGTTATCGCTGTTTCAAAAGGCTCAGGATCAACCAGTAGACGGAGTGTGTAGGAACCTTCCATAATCCTTATGGCTTCTCCACCCACGAATCCCTTGGCTATTATTTGTCCTTTCTCATCAAGGATTTCGAATTCGACCTGCAACGTCTGTTTCAAGGATGAGAGTAATTCCTGTGAATCTTTTGCATCCAGATAGGTTCCCTCTGTAGATTTTGCGATGTCTTCCAATTCTGCTCGGGCTTGGGCTTCCTTGATGTCGAATCCTACAATGTGAAGCTTCAGCTCAATACCTAATTCCTTCAGGGCAGGTGCGATGGAGGCTATGTCTCCGTCGCAACTTTCGACTCCATCGGTGATCAGAATGATGCTTCCGGTCTGGATATCCTGAAAGTCATTTCCTGCCTGAAGGACGGAGTAGACCAATGGGGTTTTTCCCTTTGGCTGAATTTTTTGGATGATGTCAATGAGCACGGCTTTATCGATGGAGCCAATCGGAACTTTGAGTTCTGTATCCTGACAGGCCCGTTGGTCATTGAGCCCATAGCGGTGTCCATACAAGCGCAAACCCACGTTCATTTCATTCGGGAGACCTAAAATAATCTGCTCTAAAACTTTCTTGGCGATAGCAATCTTGGCCTCTCCCTGGATCTGTCCCCACATGGAGTTGGACGCATCCAGGATGATCTCCACATTTTTAGAAGCAATTTTTTCTTCCCCCTCTTCAAAGACGACTTCAACAGATCCTGGCCTGGGTATTCTCTCTCTCATATAGATCGGTAAGTGACCGCAGCAGAGTTCCAGCATGAGTGCGCCGAGAGCCGTTGTGTAGATTGTCATGTTTGTTTCTTCCTGAGCACCCTCCCAACTCCCGTCCTCATTCTGGTTGTCGACAAGCAGTCGACACATCCAGCTCTTCCACACTTGCCAGTCATCGCCTCTGGCGTTCAGCATAACGCGGGTGGCGTAATACCAGTAGTAAAAGGGGAAACCCGCTCCCGGATCTTCATATTCCCAGACTGCTGGATTATCCTGCATATAGCGCAAAGCAGGAGGGATCAACGGATCATCGGCATATCCGCATAGCTGCAATCCCAGTGCCCCGATTCCAGCCCGTACGCAACCCGTTTCTCTGCTTCCCACCTCGTAGGTAAAAGCCTGCTCATTCTCGTCGTAGCAGGCTCTTAGGAAGTCTGCTGCCTTTTGTAATGACCATTCAGGTATAGTGAATCCGGCCATAAGTCCTGCTTTAAGCGCTAATATTTGCCATCCTGAAATCGAGATGTCGCTATCTGTGCTGTCAGGATTGTAGCGCCAACCTCCGTAATGGGGCGAGTCGGCATTAACCGGGCCTCCGAGAATCTCTGGTTTGTGTTCTGAATTTTGTGCCCGAATGATCAATTGAATGGCATCTTTGATAATCGGCTCAAGGCTAGAGTCATTCAATTCAACCATAGCCTCGATCAAGGCCAATGTGGCGATGCCATGTTCATACATAACATACATAGAATTGGTCCGGCCGATCAGTCCCTCCTCTAATGCCTGCTTTTGAGATCCCGGTTCATAATCAGAAGAGGGGTGATATTGGCTTTTGATAAATTCAACGGCTTTTGTGATGTTTGAAGAATAATTTTTTGGCACGCAATCCGCACCAATAAAAGCCATTAAAGCGATTCCCGCGATACCGGCATTCCCCTCATACATGCCAGGCCAATATCCCTCTTCGGTCTGTTTTAGGGCTAAATAATCCAATGCCCTGGTGAGGGATTCGCTTATTTCGTCGGGTGTTGCAGGTGGCTTAGTGGATTCAGCTGGCTTCAGCGTGTATGGCGCATCAGTGTTACCTCCGACACTGTTGACAGTGATGTAATACCTGCCAGGGAAAACCTTCATCCTGACAAGCCTTTCATTTTCGCCTTCCTCTCCTATATTTGCCCGTTTCAGTCGATTCCCATCGATATCGAACAATTCAAGGAACAAATCCACTTGAGGGACGGCCGATAACTCAATAATCCATATGGCTGGACCTGGCTCTGGCACTGCTATCGTAAACCAGTCGATGTCTTGGTGAGGATTGGCGTATCCTTTGACCTCTTGCTCACCCATAAGTTCATTTGCGTGATCGCGGTCATCGTTTGGCTCGAATTCCTGCCCTTCCTGCCAGGGGCCGATCAATTGGGTGCTGAGCGTGTATTTGTCAGTTTCGTTCTTTTCGCTCCCGTAAACGTTCATATAATAGATGCCTTCAGTCACCCCAAAATTGACTATCTCTTCTGGTTCACCACCATAAACTGAATCAGCAACTTTCAAACGTTCGCCATTTGCATCATAGATTTCAAAATATGTTTCGACTCCTGGTACTCCGCTTAGGTCAATTCGAATGATGATCTTTCCAGATTCACTGATGACGAGCTTGTACCAGTCTGAGTCGCTCGGGTTTTGAAATAGCCCTTCACTACTCTCACCTAGATGAAGTTCATTCGTGTGATCGCGATCGTCGTTTGGCTCGAATTCCTGCCCTTCCTGCCAGGGGCCGATCAATTGGGTGCTGAGCCTGTATTTGTCGGTTTCGTTCTTTTCGCTCCCGTAAACGTTGATATAATAGACACCTTCAGTCACACCAAAATTGACTATCTCTTCTGGTTCGCCCTCGTAAGCCGTATCTGCACGTTTTAGATATTCCCCTTTCTCATCATAGATTTCTAAATATGTTCCGACTTCTGGTACTCCGGACAGGTCAATCCGGATGATGTTCTTTCCGGATTCACTGATGACGAGCTTGTACCAGTCTGAATCGTACGGATTCTGAAATAGCCCCTCAATACTTTCGCCAAGGCACAACTCGTCGGCTTCCTCGCGGCTGTTGTTCGGTTCTGATTCGGTTTGTGATCGAGCCAGTTTAGGCAGCAAAAGAATAACCATCAACAGAAATGAAAAAATTAAAGTTATGTATTTCTCATTTTTCGATTTATGCATGCTCAAAACTCCTCTTTCAGCAAAAACCTCATTTTTTTATGATCCACTTTTCCTTTTCTTTGGCGAGGATAATCGTGGTTTTCTGTCCGGGTTTTACAGTTATCCCTGCCTCGTAAGGTGCGGGTTCGATCAACAGCCGAAGGATGTAGGATCCCTCCATCAATCTTATGGGCTCTCCTCCCACCATACCCTTGGCTTTCACCTGGCCTTCTTCGTCAAGGATTTCGAACTCGATCTGCAGAGTCTGTTCGAGGGAAGAGAGCAGTTCCTGAGAGTCCTTGGCATCCAAGTAGGTTCCTTCTGTGGATTTAGCGATGGCTTCCAATTCTGCCCGGGCTTCGGCTTCTTTTATGTCGAACCCGACGATGTGGAGTTTCAGTTCAATTCCTGATTCCTTCAATGCTGGGGCAATCGCATTGATGTCACCGTCGCAGCTTTCGATACCGTCGGTGATCAGGATGATGCTTCCGTTTTGGATGTTTTTGAAATCATCCCCAGCCTGTAGGACAGAATAGACCAACGGGGTTTTGCCCTTTGGCTGAATTTTTTTAATGATATCGATCAGCACAGCTTTATCGATCGGACCTATGGGAACGTTGAGCTCGGTGTCCTGACAGGCCCGTCGATCGTTGAGCCCATAACGATGTCCGTACAATCGCAATCCCACGTTCATCCCATCAGGAAGCCCGTTGATGATTTGTTCCAAAACATCTTTGGCTATGGCGATTTTGGCCACTCCCTGGATCTGTCCCCACATGGAATTGGATGCATCCAGAATCACTTCCACGTTCGTCGCAGCCTGTTTTTCAGCTCCTTTTTCGAACATGACTTCGACTTGGCCGGGCCTCGGGACGCTCTCCCTCATGTAGATCGGGAGATGCCCGCAGCAGAGCTCCAGCATGAGCGCCCCGAGGGCCGTTGTGTAGATCGGCATGTTTTCCTCACTCTGATTGCCGCTCCAGCTTCCATCGCCGTTCTGATTGTCCACAAGCAGCCGGCACATCCAGTCTTTCCAGATCTGCCAGTCTTCTCCTCCTGCACTGAGCATGGCCCGCGTCCCGTAGTACCAATAGTAAAAAGGATATCCGTTTCCCGGATCCTCCTTGTTCCACACAGGCGGATTGTTTTGCATGAACCGGAGAGCTGGCGGGATGCGGGGATCGTTTTCATTCCCGATCAACTGCAAACACAGGGCCCCGATCCCGGCACGAACACAGCTATTGCCGGAACCTCCCGCCAAATATCCAAAAGAACCATCCCTTTCATCGTGACAGGCTCCTAAAAAATTCAAGGCTTTTTGTAATGACCATCCGGGGACTGTAAACCCAGCGTTCAGCACAGCTTTTAGCGCTAAGATGGGCCATCCGGTAACAGACAAATCGCTGTCCACACTGTCCGGATAGTAGCGCCATCCTCCGTAATGCTTCGAATCCGGTGTGATCGGTCCTTTGAGAAATTTGGGTTTGTTTTCCGTGTTTTGGGACCTGAGAATCAATTGAATGGCATCTTCGATGATCGGTTCCAAGCTGATGTCGTTTGTTTCAACAAGGGTTTCTGCCAGTGCAAGCGTTGCGATCCCATGTTCATACATCGGATTAGCCCGGCCGATCAATCCCCCCTCCAAGGCCTGCTTTTGAGATCCCGGCTCGTAGTTTGAAGAAGGGTGATACTGGCTTTTAAGGAAATCGACGGCTTTTGTGATATTGCTCGTGTAGTCCTTCGGAACACAATCCGCCCCGATGAAGGCCATCAAGGAGAGTCCAGTTGTCCCTGCATGTTTTTTATAGCGTCCGATAAAATCGCCGGCTCCGGTCTGTTTGCTCGCCAGGAAATCCAACGCCTTTTCCAACGCTTTTTGGACTTCCTCAGGACTAGCGGGAGACACAGTCGGCTTGCCGGCTCGCAGTGTGTATGTTGTATCCGCGATGACTTCCGAACTCCCTGCATAAATATAATACTGTCCGGGTGAAAATTTCATCTTGACGATCATTTCTTTTACACCCTTCCCGCCCAGATTCGAATTCTTTATCCGCTTGCCTTCAGAATCCAACAATTCCAGGTGCAGGTTTGCTTCCGGTGAGGAAGATAATTCCACAACAAACAGATCCAGACCAGGTTCTGGAATTGTTATGAGATAATAGTCGCGGTCATCTCTAGGCTGGATATGTCCCTCGATCACCGAGTCGAGTTTGATTTCATTCGCTTTTTTCCTGTCATCGTTGGACTCGAACTCCAGCCCTTCTACCCAGGGCCCGACCAGTTCTGGGCTGAGAGAATAGACCTCGTTTTCGTTTATTTCGTTGGCCCTTATCGATATATAATAAACACCTTCTGTGACTCCAAAATTTATGATTTCTTCTGGTTCGTTCTGTCTCCTCGTATCCGAACGCACTATTCGAGATCCCTGAGAGTCATGGATGTTAAGGTAGGAATTGACACCATCTACACCGCTCAGGTCCACCCGGATAATATTTTTACCCGGCTTATCGATAACGAGTTTGTACCAATCGGGATCATTTTTGGCTTGGAATAGACCCTGAACGGTCTCTCCGAGACGGATTTCGTTTGCTTGCCTATCGCTGTCGTTAGGTTCAAACTCCTGGCCTTCTTTCCAGGGACCGATCAATCGAGTGCTGAGGGAATATTTATCCTCCTTATTCGCTTCA
>Ga0224506_10002202_pt1 | contig 13422 bp, 13 predicted proteins | sample SF_Jan12_sed_USG_2_FD_169108 | JGI IMG/M metagenome (GOLD analysis project Ga0224506, IMG submission 169108) | Sediment microbial communities from San Francisco Bay, California, United States - SF_Jan12_sed_USGS_8_1 | ecosystem: Environmental > Aquatic > Marine > Sediment | place: USA... | reverse complement strand
CCCAGTCGGCACATTCTCTGGGTCCGTAGGGTTGTAATTGTGCACGCACTTCATCCAAGCGGTCTTGATGATGAGCTGCTCGCTGATTGAGTTGAAACTGCGCAAAACTTTTCGCCAGAAGACCTTCAATCTGGTCTAAGGAATGGGCCTTCAGTAAATTCAAGACCATGGGATAGGAGATGACAAATTGACTGTCGATCGATTCCGGTTGTCCAGTCAGTCCCTTCCCAATGACATGGAGGTCAATATAGGGCGAAGGCGTCACCACAACAAAACCCACAAAGTCTTTTCCTCGCCGTCCGCCACGTCCCGCCAATTGCTGAATTTCACTGACGGTCAAATCGGTGAAGTCTTGAGACTTGCGGACACTGGATTGACTAATTACGACCGTACGCGCCGGAAAATCGACTCCGGCCGCGAGCGTGGTCGTGGCAAACACGGCATCAAGTAAGCCCCGACGCATCAGTTCTTCTATCGCAATTTTCCAAGAGGGAAGATGCCCGGCATGATGAGCCGCGACTCCATAGTCTTGAACCACGGGGATTAACGGATGATTCTCGATGCTCGGAAAATCCTTGGCGAATTGTTCGAGGAAGGTTCGAATCTCTCCACTTCGCGTCGCTGATACCCCTGCAGAGGTATGGGTAAAGGTGTCGATTGCCTCATCGCATCCTCGACGAGAGGTCAAAAATATGATGGCAGGGGTTAAATGATGTCGTCGAAGGATGTCGACAAGATCAATCGGATGAATGGCAGGTGGCATGGACGAAACAGTGTATCAGGAGTGAAAGAGGAAAAACACTAAGGGTGTCTATGTGGGTGTAATTTCCATAAAACGATGAAGTCGAAGTGTTTTGAGGCGAAAAATTCAAGACTGACCTCTAATATGCGACAACGCAATGCGAACCAAAAATATTTTCAAGCTGTGAGTCGATGAGCCGATAAGGTTCTCTACGAACATGGCAATTGATGTAATAGTACGAGGAATTCAAGGCGCCACTGTAGTGGATTTTCATGGCCGACTTGATCTGCATTCTCGATGGCATATGAAAGCGATTATTAATCAATGCTGTCATACAGAATTCGAACATCTTATTTTGAATTTGCAAGGACTCACATTTGTGGATAGTGCTGGTCTGGGGTACTTAGTGATGAGCTCCCAACAATTCAAAGACCTGGGTCGAAAAATTTCCTGGATTGAACCGCAGGGATTTGTTGGCGAATTGATCAAAAATTTACAACTGCATAATCTCATTGCGATTTGTCCCACTGAACAAGACGCCTTGTCTTAAGTTTTTATCTAACAAAGGAGATAAGACTTTTGTTAATCATGGGATTTTGGTGGCTCATGCGACGATGTCTGAAGCCGAAAAATGAGGTTTCTGTTCCACCCCAATGATCCTTTTTCTCTAGTTCGTTCCTCCCGTATTTCGCTCATCCATCTCTCCATGTTTCTCAAAGCGGGATTGTTCTCCTATTTCTTGGTTAATCGGACCGTGTAAGGCGGGTGCTTTTCGGAATTGGAGAAGTTGAGTGGGAATGGCACTTCGATGACCCGAAAGTAAGTAGGCGATGGTGCAACTCAACAGAAGGTAGGGTCCGCTTGTGAGCCCAAAGAGTTCTAAGCCAAGGACGAAGGCCGTCAGTGGGATATTGATGGCACCTGCCAAAAGTCCGGTTAACCCTAAGGCTGCAAATAAGCTGGGATCGTGTCCAAAAATCCAACCGAGTATCGAGCCACTCGTGGCCCCCACAAAACAAATGGGTAAGACAATGCCCCCGCTGCCACCGACGTTAAGAGTGAGGGCCGTTGTGAGCATTTTGCCTAGGACGAGAGCCCATACGATGGTGCCTCCTTCAAGTGCTCGTTGGATGGTCTCTTTCCCTAGTCCTAAAATTTCTGGTGAGACGAGCCATCCCATACCGAGGAGCAGCACGCCTCCGACCGCTCCTTGAATAGGGGGCGAAACCTGAATGTGATACATGAGGCGTTTCCCGCCGTTGAGGCATTCAACAAAGATCATGGAGACGAGCCCGAAAATTCCCCCTGCAAGCAGGGAAAAAAGCAAGAGCGCTGGATGGAAAGGAGGAAATTGAGCGGCCACAAAATGTAGGTCCGGCATTCCCAAACTCGAGGCGGTGATATGGCCGATCAGTGCGGCGACGACAGATGGGAGAAGGACTTGATACGCCAACGATCCAACAAACAACACTTCAAGGCCAAATAAGGCACCAGCTAGAGGGGCACCCAGAATGGCCGCAAATCCTGCACTCACTCCGCAGATGACCAACGTCTTACGATCATATAAATCACATGACAGGGTATCTGAAAAAAAAGAAGAGAGCCCACTACCAATTTGGACGCAGGGTCCCACATTTCCGGCCGATCCACCCACGCCAATGGTGAGGAGGGTGGCCACAATTTTGGCAGGAATAACCTGCCACCGCATTTTCCCTGAACGTAAATGAATGGCTCGAACAACCTGTTCCACTCCTTGGCCTCCGGCCTCAGGAACCAGGGACGAGGTTATCCAGGCCGACAAGGCGAGACCAATCGGCAATAGCCAATACGTCCACCCTGCGTTTGCGCCGGTTTCAATGACCAAATTGAGAAAAAGCACAAACCCGGTACTGGTCATCCCTACGAGTAAGCCTACGATTGCGGCCAGGAAGAGCCACTTGAGGACGTGGGTAAAGAGAATCCCTTCTTCTGATACTTGCCGAATCATTCCAAGCGACCTTTCCTAGCCGTACCTTAACAATGCGTTGCTTGAAAGCCTAGATTCAAAAAAAATGCTGATGAAGGCCGTTGAGATCCACCACCAGGCTGGGTGGCTGGTTGATCTTCGTTGACAGGTTGGGATGCCATTGGTAGCGTCAAGAAGAAACGCCCTCCATTCAACGGGCTGCTGCATGAAGGCTCAATGAGAGCTGAGGCAGCTTCGTTGAATATATTTCTGCGCGCATTCCCTTGAACGTGTATGCAACCGACACGCTCTTTTGTGTATCTCTGCTTAGTCGGACTCTGTTGCTTTGTCAGCTATGACATGGTTCGGCGACCAGCGTTGGCTTTGCTAGCCGATTCGCTTGGCGCCAATCCATTCATGGTTGGCATGATTGTGGCCCTTTCGACGGTCACAGGAATTTTCCTGAAGTTGCCGATGGGCCTCCTGTCGGATGTGGTGAATCGCCAACGATTGATGGTAGGCGGGGTCTTAGCCTTTGCCCTCCCACCATTTTTTTATCCGTTCATTCCTGATATGTCGACACTAGGGATGCTGCGGCTGGTTCATGGCTTAGCGACCGCCATGTTCACTCCCCTGGCGTTGGCCATGGTGGGAGATTGGTTTGCGCAACACAGAGGTGAGGCCTTTGGGTGGTATACCTCGGCGACACAGGGCGGAGGCTTACTTGGCCCCATGATTGGTGGTGCCATTGTGTATCAGTACGGATTTTCGCCCGCGTTCTTGTTAGCGGGTGTGTTTGGCATGGTGGCTGTGTGTGTCTTTTGGCTTATTCCCCAAGAAACCCCGCGAGCCGCGGCTTCTCCGCATTCGTTGGCAACAGTCTGGCCGCAGATGCGGGAGGGGCTTTTGCGTGTGTGTCAGAGTCCCCCCATTCTCATGACGAGTCTGGTAGAAGCCGCCAAAATGGTCGGAAATGGGACGCTGATGGCATTTCTGCCCTTATACGGACTTCTGGTGGCCTTGAATGCAGCTGAGATCGGGGTACTCTTTGGCATACAAGCCTTCACTTCTTTCATTGCGAAACCCTTTATGGGGCGTCTTTCAGATCGGAGTTCGCGTCAACCACTTATTGTGGGCGGTCTGTGTTTGTGTGCGGTGATGGTGATGGTGATTCCCCATATTGAAAGTTTTGGTGTATTACTTCTCGTGGCTGGAGGATTTGGTTTTGGCGAAGCCGTGGTCACGTCGTCGACTACCGCTTTAGTGGCGGATGTGTCCCAAGGAAAAGGACTTGGCGCAGGGATGGGTTTACGCGGAACGATTATGGATATGGGACATGCCGGTGGTCCGCTTCTGGCTGGCTTGCTGATTGGACAATTCGGCTATAGTGGAGGGTTTTTCTGGGTTGGTGCATTAATGTTACTCACGGGGATATTATTTGGGGTAATGATGATAGGGATCAAGAAACCCGTCATGCTATAATCCGTCAAATTAGAAGGATGCGAACGATGGATGAAGCAATGGGAACAGGCGATATCATTATTGGAGCCTTCGCCGCTTTAGGTGTGTTAGTCCTCATCGTGGTGTTTCTGGTGGTGGTGAAAACCAAGTTATTGAAAAATGATGAAGAACCCGATGAACAATCATAAGGTGCCGCATGTTTAGTGGAATCGTTGAAGAAATGGGGGCTGTGCAAGCGATTGAGAGAGGCTTGGCGGGCGCCAAGTTTTCGATCTTGGCTTCCGCCATTTTAGAGGACTTACAGGTGGGCGAGAGTGTCAGTGTCTCAGGCGCCTGTTTAACGGCCACCATCGTTGAAGGCAATAGTTTTTCGGTAGATGTCTCAACAGAAACCATGAATTGTACGTTTCTTAGCAAGATGACTGTTGGGACACCGCTCAATCTTGAGCGAGCGATGAAGTTGAATGCCCGTATCGGAGGTCATTTGGTGACTGGCCATGTCGATGGAGTAGGAATACTCAGGGCACGTGAACAAGATGGGAATGCTCTGTATCTCACGGTGGAAGCGCCTGATGACGTCATCCGGTATTGTGTACCCAAAGGGTCGATTACGATGGATGGGATTAGTTTGACTATCAATGCCGTGAAAGGTTCATCTTTTTCGGTGGCGATTATTCCCCATACGGCCAAAGTGACAACCATTGGTCTTAAGCAAATTGGGGATCTCATGAATCTTGAATCCGATCTTATCGGGAAATATGTCGAACGGCTGCTTCAGGGGAGTGGGACCCTTCCATCTCCTTCGGCGCCTAGCATTGATAAGGACTACCTTCAGAAGCGGGGCTTGCTCTAAGCCATTACCTCATGTCACTTGATACGTCTTCAAAACCCAAACACCCCCTTTGGCGTTTGTTTGCCACCGTCACCATTTTTGTCATTGTGGTCCCCGCCACTTTGTGGGGCATCGTTCAGCTCTATGAAATTCTGTGTTTCTGGTGGGGAGGATGTGCAGGAATCACTAAGCCCAGAACCCCCTGACGTTTCGTAGCGTCAGGTAACGCCGGCTTTCCGATGCACGGGTGATTTTCTTGTCATTAATTTCCGTCTTCATGCCCTCATCTGGGATGGGGATCACTGATGTCCTTCTCTCTCAATGCCATATAGTGCTACCTCATTTCATCTTACTTCATAGGAAATCCTCCTTACCCAAAGGCAGGTATTCTTCTACCGAAAGAATAGGAAGATGGGCACTGAATAGGATGAGGGCTCGATGAAATCATTCTCTACAGAAAAGTTCATTCAAGTTGGTTATCGGTATGTCACCAAATCCCAGGGACGGTTTTATCTCTACTTGGCGATTGTGTGTACCCTTCTTGTGGTGTTGGACGCTGGATCTGTGGAATTGATCAAAGGCATGAAGCTGAAAACCTTCGATACGATCATGAAGAACCGGATTCTGTTCAATAAAGGGGACTCCGATATCATGATTGTGGATATTGACGAGGGGAGTTTGTCAGCGATGGCCAAGGAATACGGACGGTGGCCTTGGCCTCGTCAGGTCTTCGCCGAGTTTTTAGAATTGTTACAGGAACAGAAGCCACAGGCCGTGGTGTTCGACATTCTGTTTAGTGACCCTGATGTGTATAACCAGGATTCGGATGCCTATTTCAATGAAGTCATCCCTGGCATGCCTCATACCTTTTTCCCGATGCTCCGGTTGTCCTCCTCCAGTGACCAGCTCAGCCAGGTCACCCCGGGTATGATTCCCGGCATAGAAAAGATTCCCGGTGAAACGCAAGAAGAGAAAGGGATTGCTCTGGTGTTACCGCATTTCACCAGCATCATTGAAAGTGGACGAATGGGAACCAATAATGTGTATCCGGATCGGGACGGCATTGTCCGCCAGTATCCCATCTTTCGCGATCACCACGGTTGGCGGATTCCCTCCCTGCCCTCAAAAGTTGGCGAAGCGCTCGGGTGGCAGGTGCCTGCCGATCAGGATGTGTATATCAATTGGCGTGGGAAGCTTGGCGCCATTCGTGCTGTTCGGTTCAGCGACGTCTTTGAAGACTTTTTACGTCAAGACAAAAAACGGCCGTCTGATGAATTCACCGAGAAAATCGTGATTGTCGGATCCACAGCTTCGGCCTTATTTGACACTAAACCCACTCCGATGGAGAAGATCCATCCTGGAGTGGAAATTATGGCGACCGCTATCGACAATTTGAAAAATGGAGACTGGATCACCCAGGCAAAAAATCCTTGGGTGTTCACGGGTTTAGCGTTAGGGCTCATTTGGATGACCGCGTTAGCCTTTTTGACTGGTGTGAAACGCAAGGCAATTGATATGGTCTTTGCGAGTTCGCAGGTAGGATTGATGGCGTTTACCTTCGCAAGTCTGAACTTTACCACCTATTACTTGGATTTAACCGCGCCCATTACCGCAGGGCTCATTTATTTTTCGCTCGCTCGTGTGTATGCCTATGCCGAAGCGACGATCATGGAAAAATATGTCTGGCTCAATGTAGAAGAGGGGGTAGACGGGTGGCAATATGCTGTGGTGTTGGTCCTGCAACCCGAGAGCCTGGAAGAAATCTCTGAAGGGAGGTTCAACACCTTGCTGAAGCGTGGGCTCTATGCCAAAAAGGTTGGATTTACCATTGAACCTTTTTCACGGAAACCGGCTGGAATTGAAAAAGCTTTTCAAAATATGTTTCTCATTTATTGGGTGGACAATCAGGTGAACACGGAGTCATGGGAGGTGAAAGACCTTGGCGAACAGACGGTGTCCCTTGTTCGAGAAGTTGCTCAAGGTATCTGTAAGGAAGATGGAATAGGGTTAAAACTTGGTTGGTGCCAAGGTCCTCTGCCCTATGGGGATGAAAAATTGAGATTAGACGCGTGGCAGAAGTTCGTGGCCAAGGCCATGACAAATCTACAAGAACAACCGCTGAAGGCGGTATAATGATTTTTGATATTGAACGATCAAGTTTAAGGCTGTTGTTCACTTTGCTGCTTGTTGTTTCAACTGGAGAAGGAGGAACCTAGTAATGAAATGGTGTACCTTCCTGATAACCTTCCTGATTTTAGTCTCTCCGCTAGACGCGAGAGCGTCAGATCCGGGTGTAGTTGTCAGATCTTGTCAAGTCATGAGCGAACCGTTTAAAGATGCGCGAGGTGTGATTTCATTGCAAGAGGGAGAAACTTTAGACATATTAAAAAGGAAAGGTGGATGGTTGCAGGTGTCTGCCAAAGGCAAAACTGGTTGGGTCAGGATGCTGTATATTCGGCGAGGAACCTCTGGGGAAAAGGCTTCGGCAGTAAAGGAAGCATCAGGAGTGCTTGGCCTGGCTACTGGGAGGACTGGCAGTGGAAACGTGGTGGCGGCCACAGGGATTCGTGGACTTGATGAAGAGGAGTTGAAGGAAGCCGAGTTTAATGAAAAAGAAATTCAGAAGTTAAAAACCTATTTGACATCAAAAAAAGATGCTCAAAATTTTGCCGATCAGGAAGGTTTGAAGACCCAAGCAGTCCCATTCATTCAGCCATTGGACGGGAATTAAAAAAATGAAAAATTCGAACTATGCGCTGAAAAGGCTTGCAATTTGTTCCCTTATGGGAGCCTTTGTGATCTTTGGAGTAACGATCAATGTTCATGCCTTTGACCTGGGTGATGCCTTGAAACAATTAGGGCAGCCGGAAGAGAAGAACACGGAACCAGCAAAAGAAGGTACTCCGGAGAATAAAACTCAGAAGAGTTCACCCTCACTTGCAGATCTGACCGGATTGGTCAAAGGGACTTCCACTGAAGAGGAAATAGCCATAGGGCAAGAAATTGCGGGACGACTGCTTGGAGCGGTGCCCCTCGTAAAGGATGAACCGCTTCAAGTCTATGTCAATAAAGTGGGAAAATGGGTAAGTTTGCAAGGTGGAAGAACCGATCTGAATTGGTATTTTGGGGTTCTCGAGTCCGAGGATATTAATGCCTTTGCGGCGCCTGGTGGGTTTATTTTTCTGACGAAAGGCTTGTATCGAAAACTTAATTCGGAAGCTGAATTGGCTGGAGTGTTAGGACATGAGATTGGTCATGTTATCAAACAACACCATCTGACTATCATTAAAAAAAGTGAAGCCATCAATATGGGAAGCAACCTGCTTTCAAAAAAACTTCGAAAGATGAAAAATCAACAAGCCAAACAGACGATGAATAACCTTATTGGGAGTGGAGCGGAGGTAATGGCCCGTGGATTGGATAAAGATGCCGAATATCAGGCAGACAGAATCGGCGTAGTGCTGGCTACACGGGCGGGATATGACTCCTATGGCCTGCCGATAGTGTTACAGGAAATTGGTCACGCCGGTCTCAATGATAGCAGTGTGGCCTTGCTGTTTAAGACCCACCCGCATCCTCATGCGCGACTGGCGGAATTGGGTGATGCCATGGGAGAGACTTTTGACAAATATGCTGAGGGGAAAATCGTGAAGGACCGTTTTTACAAAATCGTTCAATAAAATACTTTCACAGATCTTGGCCAGCATAATTCGTAAAATACTATTCTCTAAATCAGGGCGATACAGGTATGCAAACACTCTTGTCATATAACAACGTGGCCATTCCAGCGTTCATGTATGGCACCGCCTGGAAAAAAGACCAAACGACGCGGCTGGTTGAACTTGCGATCAATTCAGGCTTTACCGCCATCGATACCGCCAACCAACTGATCCATTATCAGGAAGCGCTGGTTGGCGAGGCCCTGTTATCCTTAGCGAAGAAAGGCGTAAAACGAGAGTCGCTGTTTCTCCAAACCAAATTTACCTCAGCCTCCGGCCAGGATCATCGCACCCCCTATGATCAAGCCACTGATCTTCCCACCCAAGTGAAACAGTCGTTTGAAAGCTCATTGCAACATCTCCATACGGATTACCTGGATTCCTACGTACTGCATGGTCCCTATTCACGTTGGGGATTAAGTCAAGCGGATTGGGATGTGTGGGCCGCCATGGAAGCCTTCTATCAAGTAGGCAAAACCAAGATGATCGGTATTAGCAATGTGCAGGCAACTCAATTACAGGAGCTGTGCGAAAAGGCGGCAATCAAGCCGATGGTGGTTCAAAACCGCTGCTATGCTTCCATGGGATGGGATAAAGACGTGCGGGATATCTGTCAATCGCATGGAATTATCTACCAAGGCTTTTCTCTTCTGACGGCGAATCAGGATGTCCTACGGGATCCGCACGTGTGGGATATCGCCAAACGGGTAGGGGCTAACCCCATGCAGGTCATCTTCCGTTTTGCGCTGCAAATTAGGATGCTTCCTCTCACCGGCACGACGAACGAACAGCACATGAAAGACGATCTCACCGTCCTCGCCAATTTTGAGCTTTCACCAGAGGATGTCAGAACAATTGAGGCGATAGCCGGGTTGCAAGGACCGTAACCCTAAAGATTTCCCATGCGGAGTAAGCCAAAACCCCAAGCTCCGGTTTGAAAAATCCAGAGCCCGTTTTCTCCTTCAATCTGGATGACGATCTTTTAAATCAATAACAGACTAACAGGAAAGGCGGTGATGGAACCCAACAAGGCACCTAAGATCAGGTCGCTGGGGTAATGGTGTCCGAGTGATATTCTCGCCCAACCGATAACTAAGCAGATCGCGATGATAACGGGTAAAAATTGAGGAAGCCCTATGGCCAGTGGGATGGCGACTGCCGTCGCTGTCATGGTATGCCCGCTGGGGCATGAATACTTATCCAAAACTCGGACGGATAAATTGAGGGAAGGGTCATAGTCGAAGGGACGTAAGCGCGCCAGTCGCTTCTTAATAGCCGGGTACATCAGATGGGCCATGGCGGCAGCTAAGCCAGCCGAAAGAAGTAAATGCCAGGAATGAAGCCCCTGAAAAGCCAGAAGGCTTAGGACAATAAGGACGTAAAGCCATCCATCCCCAAGATGGTTAATTATCAGGCTTGTTTTTCGTAAATAGGCTGGCTGTGAATTCTTGACGGCCAGGCGCACCACGCCAATTTCCCATTCATTGCAACGGGCAAGAAAGTCATTGAGTTCATGCATGGGTCGGCTTGCAGTGTAAGTATTCTGGCCGGAGGTAGGATGAGTGATGATTTCTTTCATACCATGATCTTGATTAAGATGGGTCTTCGCATCGATCCTTCGTAACCTTTACTATGTGGAGCGACCAGCTGTTCCCATAACATAACAGGAAAGTTGAATGAAAGGATATCCATACGCATTTTACATCGCACTGGATGGCAATGGGGTGAACGGATTAGAAGGCATGGCCGGTGTCTGCCTTTTTTTATTTAATCCCAACGATAACTCGTATGCCTACAAAATCCGTTATTTTGACGGTGTGGCAGCTGGGCATTGGGTGACAGTGAATCCAGAGGGGACGGTTGGATTTTTAGGGAATGCCGGGCAGCATCTGTTGTTTTTCGATGCCCACAATCTTGAAGAAATCCATCGCATGTCCACACTTCGTTTTGAGGCCAATGATACTTCACTTCGTGGGAGTACCCACCTGGTGTGGTTGAACAATCATGAATTTATCACCGCCATTGGCGATTATTTCTATAAATTCAATTTGAATAATCTCACAAAGGGGGAAAGGCTCGGCCCTCATAAGGTTAAATTGCCTCATGGCATGAAACTGACCGCGTCGGGCCGCTATCTCTGCTATGGCTCGATGGATAATCCTCGTTTTGACCGGCAAGGGGAAGCGCGTGAAGTGGGAATTTGGGATATGCAGACAGGGGAAGCTATTCGCCTGGAATTACCTGCCACCTGCTGGCATGTCCTGACCCATCCGGAGCAGGATTGGTTTTATGCCGTCACGTTTCGTGTTTTGCCGCAGGATTATGTGGATTACCATGAATGGGCCATGGCGTTTCTCAAAGAATATGCCTTTGAGATCGATGCAGCCAATAAGCAGGTCATTCGGCATTGGGCCACGAGTCGAGAAACACCAGCCCATATTAACTCGGATATGGCCATTTCAGATAAGGAGCTCATTTTTTGTAACGGCGGAAGTCAAACGGTTATTTGCCTTGATCTGGAATCTTTTGCCAAGTTTCGGATCATCGATGAAAAGCCGGATGCCGCGACCACGATGCAGCATCCTCGCCAAGTGGCCACGCAAGTCTATGATGTGTTGGCGCGAGGCGGAATATTCAACAACACACGGCACATGTTAGGTGCGCTGCGGGTGAGCCGATTTTCCTTACTTGATTCCATCTATGCCTGTCAGCTAACCCAAGACCAGTCGCTCTTATTCACAGCCAACCGCGGCCTCAATCATATTACGATTTATGATTATCCTTCGAACACCTTGCGGCTTCGCGTGAAAATGCCCGACTTGCAGAATTACGTCTCTTACATGGGGCAAATGGCTGACCCCCGCCTAGGGTTTCATCATGGTCACCTGAGAAGTTCAGTCGAACCGCCGGGTGGGAGTAAAAGCGGCGCTCAATTCGGGGAGCGATCTTGAGTCAATAAATGGGAAAGGGCATCGGTCACTTTTCGGAAATTTTTGGGGATTAACGAGGCTACCAAGGATTCGATGGCCTGGGTCGCCGCGGCTTCCATAAAGGCAGGTAATCCTGGGAAGTCTTTTGCCGTCACTTCCAACTTACCTTCAAAGTTGATCCGGGTGCCCCGCCCTCCGATCGCTTGTTCAAATTGAGTGGTGCCCGAGCAACGAATACGATTGAGAAAGAAATGGGGTTCGATGGCCCAATGGCAGGTATTTTGGGACTCGTGCCATTCTGCGCGATCAGTCCAGCTTAAAGTGGAGGGATCAATAACCGATTGAAGCATGGGCGGGATGGTAATATCGGCCTTCCAGATATTGATGAGTTGTAACGAACCTTCCGCATGTTCCTGCCGGTACTCTTGGGTAATAGCCGCCACATCATCGAGAAACGGAACCATTTCCGGCAATCGGTCACGTATCGTCTCCCACACGACTTGCCTGGGGTACTTCACCATAATGATGCTTTTGAACGTTTTCATCCCACCACTTTCTTGACCTGTGCCTGGTGCTCCCTGGCTTTTCCAGCCTGAAACACGTCACGGGAAAGTTGTAAACGGGTGCGGAGTTGACGAGAGACGTGGGGGCTGGCAGACAGCCAGGAAATGGCTTGGGCCAAGGCCTGCCGGGCCGGGGCTGGGCGATATCCTAAGTCATCAGCCGCTTTGGTATGGGCATACCAATAATATCGCCCCACCATACCAGCCTGTGTGCGCGTGACTAAGGGAGGGGTCCCTGTCACGCGAGAGGCCAATTCATGGCCCGTGGCTGCCAGAAAGGAAAGGGTATGATTGGCTTCCCAATGTGGTCCCGGCAATCCGCACAGTTCCGAAATCATGTGATGAATAGTCTGCCACTTCAGATTTTCCGATCCTAAGAGATAGCGCTCACCCGGCAAGCCCTTTTCCGCGGCGAGACGGTGTCCCTTGGCCACGTCTTCTACCGAAACAATATTGCATCCTCCGGGGTACGTCGTCCTGAACTCGTCTTTCAAGTAAGAAATAATGATGCCATTACTGGGTCCCAGTCGATAGCCATAGGGGCCGACCGTCATGGTCGGGCAAACCGCGACCAATTCGACTCCCAGTTTATCGGCGTATTCATACGCCGCACGTTCTTGCAGGGCTTTAGCCAAGACATAGGGAGCGGAGTCCTGATCATCCAGATGATGGGTTTCATCCCGCACCAGAGGGCGATTGGATGACCCGAAGACGACAGAAGAGGACGTGAAGACGACACGACGAATCCCTGTCTCATGGGCCGCTTCAATGATATTGGTTGTGCCTTCAACAGCCAGTTGCTCGAGCGAGGATGGGCTTATTCCCCAATAGGAAAATATCGTAGCCGTATGAAATATGATGTCACACCCTTGTGTGGCGGCGCCTAACGAGTCACCATGCAGCACATCTCCATAAGCGATCTCTACGGGAAGGTTCTCTAAGCTACTCAGGTCACTCGTCGGGCGCACCAAAGCTCGCACTTCATATCCGGCGCCTAAGAGTTCACGCACCAAATTGGCTCCGATCAGCCCATTGGCACCTGTTACGAGGGCTTTCATCAAACGGTTGCGTCCTTTCTCACTGACTTAGGCGAAATGGACCCCAGCATCTTTTTGGATGGCCTGAGAGAGATCCTTCCAAAACTTGAGGAGGGACGTTTGGTTCTCGGAGAGCAGGGTCTGTAAGTCAGACTTTCGCCTCTGATCTCCTCCCTCTGAGTCTTTTCGGGTC